>Ga0255336_100101_pt1:200000-202011 | contig 202011 bp, 163 predicted proteins | sample MeOH1_35cm_T3_17_FD_189102 | JGI IMG/M metagenome (GOLD analysis project Ga0255336, IMG submission 189102) | Sandy soil microbial communities from University of British Columbia, Vancouver, Canada - MeOH1_35cm_T3_179 | ecosystem: Engineered > Artificial ecosystem > Sand microcosm... | reverse complement strand
TGGTTGCGGGGGCAGGATTTGAACCTGCGGCCTTCAGGTTATGAGCCTGACGAGCTACCGGGCTGCTCCACCCCGCGGGGGTGGTGTGGTTGTGAGGGCTTGGAAGGCCTGGCGGCGACCTACTCTCCCGCGCCTTGAGACGCAGTACCATTGGCGCTGAGGGTTTTCACGGCCGAGTTCGGGAAGGGATCGGGTGTATTGCCCCTCGCTATAGCCACCAGGTCGTCCAAGCGCTCCTGTCGCTTGGGCTTTGGCTATTGAGGATTGTGTGAACCTTGGGAAAGCGTCTTTGAGTGAGGCTTGTCGCTGCATGCAGCGGTGATTTGGATCAAGCCGATCGAGCGATTAGTACCAGTTAGCTCCGCCCATTGCTGGTCGTCCACACCTGGCCTATCGACGTGATGGTCTATCACGGCTCTCGAGCGAGACCTGGTTTTGAGGTGGGTTTCCCGCTTAGATGCTTTCAGCGGTTATCCCGTCCGCACATAGCTACCCGGCGGTGCGGCTGGCGCCACAACCGGTACACCAGAGGTGCGTCCATCCCGGTCCTCTCGTACTAGGGACAGATCCTCTCAAGTCTCGAACACCCACGGTAGATAGGGACCGAACTGTCTCACGACGTTCTAAACCCAGCTCACGTACCACTTTAAATGGCGAACAGCCATACCCTTGGGACCTGCTCCAGCCCCAGGATGTGATGAGCCGACATCGAGGTGCCAAACGACTCCGTCGATATGGACTCTTGGGAGTCATCAGCCTGTTATCCCCGGCGTACCTTTTATCCGTTGAGCGATGGCCCTTCCACGCGGGACCACCGGATCACTATGGCCGACTTTCGTCTCTGCTTGAACTGTCGCTCTCGCAGTCAGGCGGGCTTATGCCATTGCACTCGACAGCTGATTTCCGACCAGCTTGAGCCCACCATCGCGCGCCTCCGTTACTCTTTGGGAGGCGACCGCCCCAGTCAAACTACCCGCCATGCAGGGTCCCCGACCCGGGTTCACGGGACTGGGTTAGATATCAGAGATCGAGAGGGTGGTATTTCAAGGTTGCCTCCACACGATCTGGCGACCATGCTTCCAAGGCTCCCACCTATCCTACACACGCAATCCCTAATACCACTGCAAAGCTGTAGTAAAGGTGCACGGGGTCTTTCCGTCTAGCCGCGGGTACTCCGCATCTTCACGGAGAATTCAATTTCGCTGAGTTGGTGTTGGAGACAGCGGGGAAGTCGTTATGCCATTCGTGCAGGTCGGAACTTACCCGACAAGGAATTTCGCTACCTTAGGACCGTTATAGTTACGGCCGCCGTTTACCGGGGCTTCAATTCAGAGCTTGCACCCCTCCTTTTAACCTTCCGGCACCGGGCAGGCATCAGACCCTATACGTCGTCTTGTCGACTTCGCAGAGCCCTGTGTTTTTAGTAAACAGTCGCTACCCCCTCTTTTGTGCCCCCCGCCCAAGCTTGCGCTCGAACGGGGCTCTCTTATCCCGAAGTTACGAGAGTAATTTGCCGAGTTCCTTCAACACCATTCTCTCAAGCGCCTTGGTATACTCTACCAGTCCACCTGTGTCGGTTTCGGGTACGGTCTATATGACAGGGCTATTTCCTGGAAGTCCCAGGCCGCCCACCCAATCCAGTAAGGGCAAACAGCTTTCGGCCTTCGTCACACCTGCCAGGCTGCGGAATATTAACCGCATTCCCATCGACTACGCCTGTCGGCCTCGCCTTAGGGACCGGCTCACCCTGCGCGGATTAACCTTGCGCAGGAACCCTTGGACTTTCGGCGACAGAGTTTCTCACTCTGTTTGTCGCTACTCATGTCAGCATTCTCACTTCCGATACCTCCAGCATGCCTTACGGCACACCTTCACAGGCCTACGGAACGCTCCGCTACCGCGTGCATTGCTGCACACCCGCATCTTCGGTGCATGGCTTGAGCCCCGATACATTTTCGGCGCAGGACGGCTTAACTAGACCAGTGAGCTATTACGCTTTCTTTAAAGGATG
>Ga0255336_100101_pt1:0-195000 | contig 202011 bp, 163 predicted proteins | sample MeOH1_35cm_T3_17_FD_189102 | JGI IMG/M metagenome (GOLD analysis project Ga0255336, IMG submission 189102) | Sandy soil microbial communities from University of British Columbia, Vancouver, Canada - MeOH1_35cm_T3_179 | ecosystem: Engineered > Artificial ecosystem > Sand microcosm >... | reverse complement strand
CACCCGCCGCATCGACGGCAAGGTGTCGAAGACGCTGAAGGCGCGCGACCTGTGGGAGAAGATCGGCTACGCCGCCTGGGCCTCCGCCGATCCGGGCGTCCAGTACGACACCACCATCAACGAGTGGCATACCTGCCCCGAGAGCGGCCGCATCAACGCGTCGAACCCGTGCTCGGAATATATGTTCCTGGACGACACGGCGTGCAATCTGGCCTCGCTTAACCTCTTGTCCTTCCGCCTCGTCGACGGCGAGTTCGACACGCCGTCCTTCGAGCATGCGGTCCGGCTCTGGACCATCGTGCTCGAGATCTCGGTGCTGATGGCGCAGTTCCCGTCGCGCGAGATCGCCCAGCTCTCCTACGAGTTCCGCACGCTCGGCCTCGGCTATGCCAATCTCGGCGGCCTCCTGATGGCGAACGGCTTGAGCTACGACAGCGAGGCCGGCCGGCAATTCTGCGCCGCGATCAGCGCGGTCATGACCGGCATCGCCTATCGCACCTCGGCCGAGATGGCGAAGGAACTCGGCCCCTTTCCGGGCTTCGCCAAGAACCGCGACGCCATGCTGCGGGTGATGCGCAACCATCGCCGCGCCGCCCACGGCGCCCGCACCGGCTATGAGGGGCTGACGGTGACGCCCGTGCCGTTCGAGCGCAACGAGTGCCCGGATGCCGGCATCGCCGCGGCGGCGTCCTGCGCCTGGGACGAGGCGCTGGCTCTGGGCGAGGCCCATGGCTACCGCAACGCCCAGGCGACCGTGGTGGCGCCGACCGGCACCATCGGCCTAGTCATGGATTGCGACACGACCGGCATCGAGCCCGATTTCGCGCTGGTTAAGTTCAAGAAGCTGGCGGGCGGCGGCTATTTCAAGATCATCAACCGGATCGTGCCGGTGGCCTTGGAGACGCTGGGCTACGGCGCCGACGAGATCGAGGCGATGATCCGCTATGCCGTCGGCCACGGCACCCTGCGCGGGGCGCCGCATATCAATCACGAGACGCTCCGGGCCAAGGGCTTCGGCTCAGCCGAGATCGAGAAGATCGAGGCCGGCCTCGCCAACGCCTTCGACATCAAGTTCGTCTTCAACAGATGGACGCTGGGCGAGGAATTCTGCACCGGCACGCTGGGCATCCCGGCCGAGAGGCTGGGCGATGCAGGATTCGACCTGCTGGCCGAGCTCGGCTTCGGCAAGGGCGAGATCGAGGCCGCCAACACCCATGTCTGCGGCGCCATGACGCTCGAAGGAGCGCCCTACCTCAAGGACGAGCATCTGCCGGTGTTCGATTGCGCCAACCCGTGCGGCCGGATCGGCAAGCGTTTCCTCAGCGTCGAAAGCCATATCCGCATGATGGCGGCATCCCAGCCCTTCATCTCGGGCGCCATCTCCAAGACCATCAATATGCCGAACGCGGCCACGGTCGAGGATTGCAAGAACGCCTACATGCTGAGCTGGCGCCTGTGCATCAAGGCGAACGCGCTCTATCGCGACGGCTCGAAGCTGTCGCAGCCACTCTCCTCCTCGCTCATCGACGACGAGGAGAACGAGGATGCGGCCGAGGAGTTCGCCGCCCTCACCCCGGCCCAGCGCGCGCCGATCGTGGTCGAGCGGGTGGTCGAGCGCTTCCTGCAGAAGGGCGAGCGCCGGCGTCTGCCGCAGCGGCGTAAGGGCTATACCCAGAAGGCGATCATCGGCGGCCACAAGGTCTATCTCCGCACCGGCGAGTACGAGGATGGCGGGCTGGCCGAGCTGTTCATCGACATGCACAAGGAAGGCTCGGCCTTCCGCTCGCTGATGAACAATTTCGCCATCGCCGTCTCGATCGCGCTGCAGTACGGCGTGCCGCTGGAAGAGTTCGTGGAGGCCTTCACTTTCACCCGCTTCGAGCCGGCGGGCATGGTCGAGGGCAACGACACGATCAAGATGGCGACCTCGATCGTGGATTATATCTTCCGCGAGCTCGCTATCTCCTATCTCGGTCGCAACGATCTGGCGCATGTCCAGCCGGCCGACCTCATGCCCGACACGGTCGGCAAGGGCCATGAGGAGGGCAACCTACCCAAGGACGGCAATCGCGCGGCCGAGCAGGTCACGGCCCAACTGGCCGAGATCCAGCGCGGCGTCAGCTCCGGCTTCGTCCGCAACAAGCTGCGCGTGCTGCAAGGCGGCGTCTCCGCCACGGCCTATGCCGGCCAGACGGCCGTGGCGCTGGCGCTCGACGCCGATATCGGCCCGGGTCCCGACCACGCGCATGCCCACATCCATGCGCAGGTCCAGACTGGCCCGGGCAACAGCCGGATCCAGCAAATCCGCGAAGCCAGGATGAAGGGGTATGAAGGCGACAGCTGCGGCGAATGCGGGAACTTCACGCTCGTGCGCAACGGCACCTGCCTTAAATGCGACACCTGCGGCTCGACCAGCGGTTGCTCGTAAGCACAACCGCACAGCTGAAGAAACGAAAGGCGAAATGACACGGGCGACACGCTAATCGCCCCAAACCACACGACGATCCGCCCCAGCTTGGGAGCTGGGGCGGTCGGTCCCCTACAACCTCAGAAAAACAGTCATTTCGGAGCCGCGGGTCAAACCGCCCTGGACGGTTGATTACGGACAACCGTTAAGATCGATTGGCGGCGTCTCGGATCACGCCCGGCGCATCGGCGGCCCTAGCACGTGACGAGATCGGTATGTCCAAAGCCCTTGGAATAGTCCAACACGGAGATCACCGTCGGCTTTATCCGGAATATACGGACGTCCGCCGGGGTTGGCAGCGGTGGCAGGGTGCCGGTCTGCGGTGGGTACCTCTGCCAGAGCAACCGTAAGGCCTTCTCCGCTTCGGCTGGATCGACCACGACCTGGGCGCGCGCCGCCATGGATAGGCCGGTAATCTCCATCACCTGGGACGTGTCGTCGTCGATGGTCAGCGACACCCGATCGTCGCGCGCGAGGTTGTCGGCTTTCTGGCTGTCCGGGCCGCAGAGGAAGTAGAGCGTCAGACCTTCGTTCGCATATCCGACTGTTGTCGCCTGCGGCCAACCATCCGGCCTGAGGGTGGCGAGCGTCATGTTCCGGTGCTGGTCCAACAGGGAGAGGATTTTCATTCTGATCGTGTCGTCCATGTGCAGCCTCCGTAAATCCGCGCAGCATCGAGGCAACAACGACCTCACGAGAAATGGATTGCATCGTCGGCCAAGCCAGCCCGAGGGGCGTTGATCCAAATCAACGCGGGGCTCTCAGGGGCCAGCATTCGACGCCGGAGCCTGCAACGACCATCGCCAATCGATCACGAAGCGGACTGTTTTGAATATCGCACAATCGGGGGAGCGCTTCCGAGACCTGTTCACCCAATTATTGTCGGCAGGCAGATTCTCATGGAGGATAGCTCAAAGGACCGCAGCGCCCATTTCGCCTTCGGGCGCGAGCCCGGTCCTCTCGAAGGAAAAGAACGGGCCATGCAATTCCGACCGGCTTCCCTCGACCCTTCCCCCACCCGGGTCCTTCGCCGTCTCGGTGCCGGCCTCTCGCACCTGGCTCGGCGAAGGCTGCGCGGCTCGCCGCTCCGCGTTCTGCGCAGATGGCGCGAGTGGCGCGAAGAGACCGCATTGGACCGTCGCTTCGGAACCGACACGAGCGGGCGGGCCCAACTCGACGAACTGAGTTTCGAAAGCGAAAACAAGATTTTCGGCATTACCTACATGGCGACGCCGGCCAAGCTGTTTTTTAGCTCGATGCAATGCCTGCCGCGCGATCTCAGCGACTACACCTTCGTCGATTTCGGCTGCGGCAAGGGGCGGGCGCTGCTCAACGCGGCCGAATACGGATTTAAGCAGATCATCGGCGTCGAGTTCTCGCCGCAATTGGCCGAGATCGCCAAAAGAAACGTCGAGCTTTACGGCACGAAGACCGGCAATCGGCGACTGGTCGTAACCAACGCCGACGCCACCCTGTTCGACATACCGGCGGGCAATTGTGTTCTGTACTTCTTCAACCCCTTCAGTATCGAGGTGTCGTCGATCGTCTTCCGAAATATCATGCAGTCCTTGATGGAAAGCCCGCGCGCCATCTTCATTATCTGGTGCTATGTCACCGATGCGGCTTTACCCTTGTTCCGGTCGCCGGATTTCATCCCGTACGCAGGGCAGTTCGCCCCCGGACCGCCCTGGCCGGAAAAGGGCTTCATCGTCTTTCGCGGCAGGAACGCGCCGCTGGATTTCCTGAGCGCCTTGGGCTTGAGGCCGGATTCGCCGGAAACCCGCCGCATCATCCGGAAATACTCGCTGACCGACCGGTACGCCGCTTCTCCCTCCACCCAACATTACGGCTCCCCGGCGGGCGGGATGAACCTCGTGGCGGAAGGGAATCGTGTCGTCGCCATTCAAATCCACGTCCGGGCGGCGCATGGATACGGCCCCTACGAAGATACGTTGCCCTTCGAACTCCGCAGCCACATGGACCGGCAGGAGGTGGATCGACTGTTAGGACCGCCGACGGTATCGGATGAACTTGGCTGCCGCTATGAGAGATCCGAGATCCGCGCGACGCTCACGCTGCGCTTCGATCCTGCCTCGCGTCTGGCATACATTGAGATCGCGGCATGGCCGCTGGGCGCCCTCCCAACCTGACCGTGTCGCTGCTGCCTTCCTCGCCCCCCCCGCCACCATCGCATGGCGAGTTGGCTTTCCCGCCTCAGTCTGGCATAGCATTTCTCTACATCCCGCCGCGGCAGAAGCAAGCCGTCAGCCGGTGATCGCGCGGTCGTCGAGCGCCCCTCGGCGCGCACGTCACGGCGCGTCCATGCCAAAGGAGAAACGGATTGATCAACGACGCGGGTCCTATCATCGCGGGCGTCCTGATCGGTTTATCGATTCTCAATTGGTGGCTGATCATGGGCCGTCCGGTCTGGATGCGAATCGCATCGAGCGCCGTGATCTTCGCGCTGCTGACGGTTGCGGTAGTCTATACCGCCGGCTCGCCGCTGGAGCCCCGGTTCGTCGAAGAGATGGCGCCCGGCCGAGTGGCGCAGCAGGTCATCGTCACGCTCTGGTGGTTGCTCGGCGCGCGCCTTTCCGTCGAGCTGACGCGCGCGACCACCCTCATCAAGCAATTCTCCGGCGAAGGCAGGCTGTTTCCCGACCTGATCGGCGCGCTCATCTATCTGGCCGTGCTCCTCACCATCGTGAAGACGGTATTCGGCTTTCCGATCGGCGGCCTCGTCGCCACCTCCGGCATCATCGCCATCGTGCTCGGCCTCGCGCTGCAGAATACGCTTGCCGACGTCTTCGCCGGGATCGCCGTCGGCATCGAACGGCCCTATACCATCGGCGATCTGGTCTGGTTCGAGGGGCCGATCGAGGGCGAGATCATCCAGGTCAATTGGCGCTCGGTCCAGATCAAGACCTTCGGCAACGACATCGCGACAGTTCCCAACAGCGTCGTGGCCAAGTCCCGGCTCATCAACCGGAGCGTTCCCACCACCCGCCGCAGCGACGTGGTCCATGTGTCGTGCGATGCGGTGCTCGCGCCGGAACGCGTCTTCGAGCTCCTGCAATGGGCGATTCTGCTCTGCCCCGATGTGTTGGAAACGCCGGCCCCGTCCGCGGCCCTGACGCGGATCGGCAAGCGCATGAACGATTATGAAATCTCGTTTTCGGTGGCGACCAGCGGCGCGCTCTGGCGCACCAAGAGCACCTTGCTGAAAGAGGTGCTGCGCCAGTTCCGATCCGCCGGCATGATAGCGGGACGTCTTCCCGCCATGGCCGAGAACGGCGCCGACACGCCGGACCAGATGCGGAAGATCCTGGACATCGCGCTCTTCGAAGCGCTGCCGCTCCAATGCCGGGATTGGCTGGCCGGCCAGATCACCCGGCGGGGACTGCAGCCGGGAGAAACCTTGTTCGCCGAGGGAGACAAGGAGGCTTCGCTCTTCATCGTCGCGTCGGGCGTGCTCGAAGTGAGCCGGTCCGCGGATGGCGCTTCGACCAGGATCGGCCGGATCGGCCCCGGCGACTATATCGGCGAGATCGGCCTGCTTACCGGCGCGGGCCATTCCGCGGGCGTCAAGGCGTTGACCCGCTGCGTGGTTTACGAGCTGAAGAAGGAGCATCTGGCGCCGCTCCTGACCGAGGAGCCGCAGCTGCTGCACGACTTCGAAGCCTCGGCCCGTCGGGGCCAGGCGCTGATCGATCGCAGCGTCGCCGCCAGCGTCGGCGTCAACGCGGTTCCTTCAGGCCAGTTGCTCGACCGTATGCGGGCTTTCTTCCGTTTGCACAGCCACTAAAGCCGGATCGGAATGGGTGGAAACCACCCATTCCGTGAATCCGTCTCATTCAAACAGCCGCGGTTCGGCGCGGGTCAGGTGCCGCCCGAGACCTCCAAGGGTATGGGATCGTCCTTGCTGACCCAGCGATAGACGATGCCGCCGATGGCGCCGCCGATGATGGGCGCGAGCCAGAACAGCCAGAGCTGCTCGATCGCCCAACCGCCGACGAAGAGAGCGGGGCCGGTGCTGCGGGCCGGGTTCACCGACGTGTTGGTGACCGGAATGCTGATCAGATGGATGAGCGTCAGGCAGAGGCCGATCGCCAAGGGCGCGAAGCCGCGCGGCGCATTGCCATGGGTCGCTCCCATGATGACGAACAGAAAGGCGAAGCTCATGACGAGCTCGCAGGTGAAGCTCGCCGCCATCGAGTAACCGCCCGGCGAGTGTGCGTCGTAGCCGTTGCTGGCGAAGCCGGCACCGAGATCGAAGCCCGCATGGCCGCTCGCGATCACATAGAGGATGGCCGCCCCCGCGATGCCGCCCAGAACCTGCGCCACGATGTAGCCCGGCAGATCGGCTGCCTTGAAACGCCCACCGGCCCAGAGCCCGACCGATACCGCCGGATTGAGATGGCAGCCCGAGACATGGCCGATGGCATAGGCCATGGTCAGGACGGTCAACCCGAACGCCAGCGATACGCCGACGAAGCCGATGCCCAGGCTGGGAAACGCCGCCGCCAGGACTGCCGAGCCACAACCGCCGAGAACCAGCCACGCCGTGCCGATGAATTCCGCTGCGAGTTTCTTGATCATTTGAAGCCCCCAATTCGCGCTTATCGCTAGAGTTTGAACTTTCCAAAACTTTCTGGATAGAAACATTTTGGTTTCAGATCAAAGAAGTGCCGGCTCGGTGCCCGCATCCTGACCTTTCGGGGGCGATAGCGGTTACGGCTGTAACCGATTTTCCCGCCTGTGACACGCCGAAGCAACATAGGAGTCGCAACTTTTCCTTGTTTACCCTCGGAGATGCCACGATGATCGACGCTTTCGACCGCCTGCTTGCCGATATCCAGGAGTTGGCGCCCGCCATCGCCGCGCGCGCGCCGGAGATCGAAGCCGGACGGCGGATTCCCGTCGATCTGATCGAGACGCTGCGGTCGGCAGGCCTCTTTCGCATGTTGGTACCCAAGAGCCATGGCGGTCTTGAGCTGGATCTTCGGGAAGCGCTCGACATCATCACGCTTCTTTGCAGGATCGAGGGCTCCGTCGGCTGGGCCGCGGTGATCGGCGCCGGCTCCGCGGTCTTTCCGGCCCTTCATCCGCGCGAAACCTATGATGAGATCTATCGCCACGGTCCGGATGTGATCTTCGCCGCCTCGGCCGCCCCGATGGGCAAGGCCGAGAAGGTCGATGGCGGCTGGCGGGTGACCGGGCGCTGGCCCTTCGCCAGCGGCTGCCAGCATGCCGATTGGATCTATGGCGCCTGCATCATGCATGAGGACGGCAAGCCGCTGCCCGGACCTGCCGAAGGCGCGCCGCTCGTCCGTGTTGCCGTGTTGCCGGCGCGTCAATGGCGCATCGAGGATACCTGGTACGTGGCCGGCCTTCGGGGGACCGGCAGCCATCATGTGGCCCTCGACGACACATTCGTGCCTCAGGGGTATTTCCTCGATATGGCCAGCGACCAATCCTGCCTGCCGGGCCCGCTCTATTACGCACCGCGGCAGCTCATCTCGATCATGCACAACGCCGTCGCCATCGGCATCGCCGAGGGAGCGCTGGACGATCTGGTTCAGATGGCGAATTCCGGCCGGCGCCAACAGCGCGCCGCCACCCCGATGCGGGAATCGGAAGTGTTCCGGCACGAGCTCGGCCGCATCGAAGCCGACCTTCGGGCAGCCCGAGCCTTCCATGAGGTTCAGATGGCGAGCCATTGGCGCCATGCGAAGGCCGGCACGCTGAATGACGAGACGCAGCTGATACAGGGGATTCAGAGCTCGGTCTGGATCGCCACGACCTGCGTGCGGGTCGCCGATACCTGTTTCACCCTCGGCGGCGGCAGCGCGCTCTACGACAATTCGCCACTCCAGCGGCGGATGCGCGATCTCCACGCCGCCGCCCAGCACTTCGCCGTCTCGCAGCGTCACTACGGGCCGTCGGGAACGCTGCTGCTGGATAGCTCGGCCAGGTCCGCGCTCGTCGTCTGACCCTGGTTCCCGAAACCGACAAAAGAGCGCGGCGGCGATGCGCGGCTTGACAGCGGCACGGGGCGTTTCGATGGTGCGGGCCTCCGTGCTGTATCGAGGTTCGATCATGACCGACTCCCCCCGTCTCACCAGCCTCGCCCATGGCGGCGGCTGCGGCTGCAAGCTCGCTCCCTCCGTGCTCCAGAAGCTGCTGGCCGACCAGCCGGCGACCGCCGGCTACGCCCAGCTGCTGGTCGGCACCGAGACCGGCGACGACGCCGCCGTCTGGCAGCTCGACGAGCGCACCTGCGTCATCGCCACCACCGACTTCTTCATGCCGATGGTCGACGACCCGCGCGATTTCGGCCGGATCGCCGCCGCCAACGCGCTTTCGGACGTCTATGCCATGGGCGGCCGGCCGATCATGGCGCTCGCCATCCTGGGCATGCCGATCGACAAGCTACCGGCCGAGACCATCCGCGAGATCCTGCTGGGCGGCGCCTCGGTCTGCGCCGAGGCCGGCATTCCGGTCGCCGGCGGCCATTCGATCGACGCGCCAGAGCCGATCTACGGCCTGGCCGTCATCGGCATCTGCAGCCCGGAAGCGGTCCGCCGCAATTCCGGCGCCAGGCCGGGCGACGCGCTGATCCTGACCAAGGGCCTGGGCATCGGCATCTATTCGGCCGCGATCAAGAAGGAAAAGCTACCGGACGGCGCCTATGCCGAGATGATCGCCTCGACCACGCTCCTGAACAAGATCGGTGGCGAGCTCTCCGCCGACCCGGACGTCCATGCCATCACCGACGTGACCGGCTTCGGCCTGCTCGGCCATGGACTGGAGATGGCGCGCGGCGCCGGCGTCACCATCGAGATCGAGTTCGACAAGCTGCCGTTGCTCGCCCGCGCCGCCGAACTCGCCGAAGTTGGTTTCGTCACCGGCGCCTCGAACCGCAATTGGGCGAGCTATGGCGAGGGCGTTGTCCTGCCGACGGAACGGCCGCTATGGCAGCGGCACCTGCTGACCGACCCGCAGACCTCGGGCGGCCTGCTCGTCGCCTGCGCCCCCGAGCGCGCGGCGGGCTTGCTCGACCTGATCGAGGGTGCTGGATATCCGAAGGCACGGCTGATCGGCCGGGTCGCCGCGGGCGCGCCTCAGGTTCGGATCGTCTGAGCCCGAACCTCAGTTCGGCTTGATCTCTTCGAGCTTCAGCCGCAACCCGTCGCGGTCGAAGAATTCGCCGTCATTGAGCAGCTTGCGATTCTCGTGGAGATGGCGCGTGAGCGAGGCGAGGCGCTGCTTCGCGATCGCATCCTCGACCAGGCCGCCGGCATCGGCGCGGAAGAAGGCGGCGCCGTCCCAATCGACCCGGGCGCCGGCGAAAAGCCCGATCATCTCGGGCCAGCGCGTCTCGTCGCCGACGATATGAAGATGCGCCGAGCGCAGCGGCGAGACGCTGGTCTCGCCGATCCCGACCAGGAAAATCAGCACGGTGAACGAACCGGTCTCGGCGAAGGTCCGGACCAGCCAATCGTCGAAATCGGTTTCGCAGGGTGCGGCCATCAATGCCCATCCGGGGAGTTTGGCGGAAGAGAGCGGGAGTCGAACCCACCCGGGACAGTCTCGCTGCCCCACCCGGATTTGAAGTCCGGACGCCCCACCAGGGACGATTCTCTTCCATTTGAATCGGTTTGATCCGGGCCGGCGGACCCTAGCTCGAACGGGCCGAATAAATCCAGCCGATGCCGGTTCACGCGCCTGAGATCGCCCCGGCGCAGCGTGACGCCGTGACGGTCGAGGAAATCCAGGATCTGGATCGCGACCTTGCGGCCGCTTTCAACCTCGTCGCGGAATTGCGCCGCGGTAAACTGACCCGCTTCCGCGGACGCCGTGAGCCGGGCCGCGATCCCGACCATCTCGGCCACGGTCGGGCGCAGGAAGAAATGGTCGTGCGCCACCTCGTCGGCCCAGCCCATGCGCCCGACCAGCTTCAGCAGCCGGCGCACATCGGCCTCGGCCAAGCCCAGCAGGCCGGCGATGTCGCGCACGCGCGGCGGCCGAAATCGCTCGGCGCCGCCCAGCAGCGGCTCGACCCGCAGCCATGCCGCCTCGTCCTCCCGCATCAGCCGCACCTGATGAGACGACAGGCGCACGAACGAGCCGTCCAGCACCACGTCACCCGCCCGCACCATCATCTGCAGCGCGGTGACGAAGGCCGGCATCGGCAGGCGCGGCACCGATTGCAGCCGCAGCCGCTCGCGTCCCATACCTTGCAGATCGGGATTTTCCGCATGATAGGTGGCGAGCGATGCCAGAACGCCCTCGCCGAAGAGATGCCAGCGTTCGGCCGAAAGCGCCGTCAGCCCTTCGCCGCCGGCGAGCCGGACGAGGCCCAGCCTTGCCGCGAGCGCCTCGGTCTGCCCGGCCGACAGGGCACGGTCGCGGGCGAAACCGGCGAGGTCCGCTGCATAGGGCGGCACCCGCAGCAAGGCCGCGAACGACGCGACCGGATCGGCGAGCGACAGCGCCTCGAGCTGCTGCAGCCGTTCCGGCGAACGCCGCTTCCGCGCCGGCGCGCGCAGATCGAGAAAGCGGCCGCCGCCGATCGTACGCTGTGCCGAGACATCGCGGACGACATAACGATCGCCGATCGCGGCGGCGATCGGCCGGTCGAGCACGAGCTGTATCCGCGCCTCGCCGCCCGGCTCGATCACCTCGTCACCGAGCAGCACGATATGGCCGCCGAGCTCGGTCGAGGCATGGTGCAGCCGGACCGGAAACCATTGCCCGATCGGCTTCGGTTCCCCCGGCAGAATGCGGAGGGCGGCGTCGATGCGGTCGGTGGGCGCATGCAGCACCGGATCGAGCACGATGTCGCCGCGCCGGATCGCCTCCTTGGCGATCCCCTCGCCGGCGAGGTTGAGCGCGCAGCGCTCGCCTGCCCGACCGGTCTCGGCCGGGCGGTTCTGCGCATGAATCGAGCGCACGCGCGCCGACAGGCCCGACGGGCTGACCAACACCCGATCGCCGACCTGGACCGTGCCGGACAGCACCGTGCCGGTAACGATGGTGCCGGCGCCGGCGAGGGTAAAGGAGCGGTCGACCGCCAGCCGGAAGCGGTTCTCGGCATCGCGATCCGTCACGGCACCCGCGGCCCTGTCGAGACGCGCGCGCAGCAGATCGATGCCTTGGCCGGTGAAGGCCGAGACCGGCAGGATCTCCGCCCCGTCCAGTACTGTTCCCGCGATCAGCGCCGCGATCTCCGCCGTCACCTGGGCCAGCCGCTCGGGCGGGACCAAGTCGGCCTTGGTCAGCGTCACCAGCCCTTGCCGGATGCCGAGCAGATCGATGATCGCCAGATGCTCCAGCGTCTGCGGCTTCGGCCCGTCATCGGCCGCGACCACGAGCAGGGCGAAATCGATGCCGCTGGCGCCGGCGAGCATGGTGTGAACGAAGCGCTCATGGCCCGGCACATCGACGAAGCCGAGGCTGTGCCCATCCTCGGTCGCGAGATAGGCGAAGCCCAGTTCGATGGTGATGCCGCGGGCCTTTTCCTCCTTGAGCCGATCGGTATCGACGCCGGTGAGGGTTTTGACGAGCGCCGTTTTGCCATGATCGATATGGCCGGCCGTGCCGATGATCATGACGCGGGCGCCGGCAGCGGCGCTTGCGCTCGCTGCTCGGCCTCGGTGATCTCGGCGGGCGAAAGCGACGCCCGCGCCGCCTCGACGAACCGTGCGGCGAGCGCGCTGCGCCCGGCCTGGGCGCGTATCAGCCAGGCGAGTGCCGCGACGCCGTCACGGGCGACCCCGCCGCCGAGATGAAGGGCGGCACCGAGCATGGCCTGGCCGTCGGCATCGCCGCGCTCGGCCCCGCGCCGCCACCAGGAAACGGCCCGCACCGGATCGCGCGCAACGCCGATGGCGTCGTGATAGAGCATGCCGAGGCGCGTCATGGCGGCGGCGACGCCGTTCTCCGCCGCGGCCTCGGCCCAACGCCGCGCCTCGGCCGGATCGGGTGCGATCACCTCGCCTTCGAGCAGCATCCAGCTCAGCATGTCCTGGGCCGGCCCGTCGCCCTGCTCGGCGGCGGCGCGATAGAGCTCGGCCGCGCGGGCGAAATCGCTCTCGACGCCGAAGCCGTTGAAATAGGCGGCGGCGAGATTGCGCCTGCCGACCGGATCGCCGCCCTCGGCGGCGAGATTGAGCCATTTGAGCGCGAGCGCCGCGTCGCGCTCGACGCCCAGCCCTTCGGAAAAGCAGGCGCCGATATTGTTCTGCGCCCGCGCCACGCCGGTCCGGGCGAGCGGCTCCCAGATCGCGAGCGCCGTCTCGTAATCGCCGCCGCGCGCCGCCGCCAGCGCTTCGGCCATCGGATCGGGACGCGCGCGCGAGCCGGTCAGGCGGTCAAGCCAGCGCATCATGAGACGAAGTACGGAGCGCCGAGAGATTGGCCAGAAAGGCCGCCTCGTCGCCGAGACAGCGCAGATCGAGCTTGAGCGCGCCATCCTCGATCCGGCCGATGACCGGCATGGGCAGTGCCCGAAGCGCCGCGGCGAGCCGGTCGGGGCCGGTCTCGGCCAGGATCGACAGGCCGGCGCTCGGGATCGAGTCGAGCGGCAGCGCGCCGGAACCGATCTGGCTTCGGCAAGCGCAAAGCTCGACCGTGAAACCCATACCGAGTGCCGCCGCAATCGTCGGCTGAATCCGCCGGGCCTGCGCCTCGATCTCGGCGAGCGGGCGGCCGAGCATGCCGAGCGTCGGCAGGGTCGCGGCAAGCCGGTCGGGATCGCGATAGAGCTTCAGCGTCGCCTCGATCGCGGCCAGCCGGATCTTGTCGACCCGAAGCGCGCGCTTCATCGGATTGCGGTTGATCGCCCGGATCTGCTCGGCGGCCCCCACGATGAATCCCGCCTGCGGCCCGCCCAGCAGCTTGTCGCCGGAGAAGGTGACGATGGCGGCACCCTCGGCCACCGCCTCGCGCACGGTCGGCTCCTTCTGCAGGCCCCAGCGCGCGAGATCGACCAGCGTGCCCGAGCCCAGATCGTTCATCAGCGGCACGCCGGCCTCGCGTCCGATCGCCGCCAGCTCCGCCCCGCCGACCTCGGCGGTGAAGCCCTGGATGCGGTAGTTGGAGGTATGTACCTTGAGGATGATCCCGGTCTCCGGCCCGAGTGCCGCGCGATAATCGCCCGGATGGGTGCGGTTGGTGGTGCCGACCTCGACCAGCCTGGCGCCGGCGCGGGCCATGATGTCGGGCATGCGGAAGGCGCCGCCGATCTCGATCAGCTCGCCGCGCGAGACGATCGCCTCGCGCCCCTGCGCCAGCGTGTTGAGAGCCAGGAGCACGGCGGCGGCGTTGTTGTTGACGATGGTCGCGTCCTCGGCCCCGGTGAGCTCGCACAGCAATGCCCGGACATGATCGTCGCGCTCGCCGCGCTTGCCGGTCGATAGATCGAATTCGAGCGCCACGGCATGGCGCATCGCCTCGGTCGCGGCCTCGATCGCCGCTTCGGCCAAGGCCGCGCGGCCGAGATTGGTGTGCAGCACCGTGCCGGTCAGGTTGAAGAGCGGGCGCAGGCTCGAGCGGTCGCCCGCATCGAGCGCGCCGAAGGCCCGGATCGCGATCTCCTCCGCCGTGGGGACGGCGGCCGACACGCTGCGCGCGGCGTCGCGCGCGCTTTGCAGCGCCGACCGGATCGCCTGGGTCGAGGCCGTCCTGCCGAAGCGCGCCAGCAGCGGCTGGGCGGACGGGCTCTTCAGGACCAGATCGACCGACGGCAAGGTCCGCAACTGGACGATGCCGGCGGTGTCATCCGCTGCCATCTCAATAGCCTTGCAGGTAGGGATTGAACCCGCCCCGGCGATAGGTGCTGTCGCGCAGCAAGATATCGAGCCCGAGGCTGGCCACGTCGTCGGCCACCGGATCGAGCCGGACATCCTTGTGCTCGTAAAGTATCTTCACGTAGCTACCGCACTCGTCGCAGCATTCGGCCTTGATCTTGCCGGCATCGCCGTCGAGCCCGCGATAGCTGATGCCCTTGGTCGAGCCGCAGACCAGGCATTTGATGCGGACCTCGTTCCACAGCGTGGCGCAGAGCGAGCAGAAGGCATATCGGGCACCGTCCGCGCCCGGCCAGCCGACCACCATGGAACTGGTCGGCGGTCCGCCGCAGGCGGGGCAGATGCCGGTTTCGATCGGCACCAGCCTTTTCGGGTCGAGCCGGGCGGCCATGCGGGCGAAATGCACCTGCAGGCCGGCGGCGATATAGATATGCTCGGCCATGGTTTCGGCCGGGATGCTGCTCGACAGCACGGTCGTCACCATCGCGGACAGCGCCGCCGGATCCGCGGCGCGGAGCTTGGCCAGCGCCGCCTGGGCCGTCTCCGGCTTGGGAACGGGGTCTAGCGCCTCGAACAGCCGCTCGAAGGTCTGCCACAGCGCCGCATCCGGCTTGAACAGGCCGCGATCGAGCGGCGGCATGGTGAATTCGCGCGCCCGCGCCACCGCGTCCTCGGCCGGCATCGCCGGATCGGACAGGCCTGCGAGAACAGCATCCTGCGCATTGGCGAGCGCCGAAAGGAAAGCGAGATAAGGCGCCAGCGGATCGGCCGGATCGGCCATGGCAAAGCGGGCCGAGCGCTGCGCGAACAGGGAGGCGGGATCAGGCAGGCGAACGAACGGCGCCTGCGAGATCCCGCCGATCTGAGACGGGTCGGGTTGAATCGTCGGATCTGACATTTCGCCTCATCGAGCCCGGATGGCGGTATCGGGGACGTCGTTCAATGGATTGTGCCGCCCTTGTCCGATGGACCGCCGCCGACCAGCTCCTTCAACCATTTGCGGTGATGCCGCCAGGCCCAGCCGCCGGTCACCGAGCCTTGGATCATGGCACGCATGGTACCACGCACCCAAATGGCCGCATAGAGATGCAGTATCCAGACGCAGATGATGATGACGGCCGCCATCGCATGCGTCAGCACTGCGATCCGCTTCACCGGGATGCTGGTGAAGGGATAGAAATATTGATCCCAGATGATGATGCCCGAGCAGATGAGCACGATGATGAGGATCGACATCGACCAGAAGATGAACTTCTGACCGGCATTGTACTTGCCGACCTCCGGCATCTTCTCTTCGTGGCCCTGAACTAGGTCCTTGGCGTGGGCCAGCCACTCGACATCGACGCGTTGCCACAGATTGGCCGGCCAGAAGCGGATGAACAGGATCGAGAAGCTGAAGAACAGCACCACGCCGATCCAGGGATGGAAATTGCGGGTGTTCTGGCCGCCGCCGAACAGCTCGGTCAGGAAGAACAGCGACGGGTGGAACATCGCCAGGCCCGAAAGCGCCAGCAATATCAGGCTCGCCGCCGTGATCCAGTGATTGATCCGGGCGCCGACATCGTAGCGATCGACCGTCGGCGGCTTGCCCGGATGGATGCCCTCGCCCGGCTTGTGAGCGGCGCTCACGGCCGGTCTCCGGGCCGATCCTCCGGCCTGTCCCCATGGCCGATAGGCTCGATCAGCTTCTCGGCATTCTCCTCATCCTCGACCGAGACCCGGTTGGGCCGGGCGAAGACGCCGTGGAACAGGCTGGCCGCCGCCGCCATGCCCATGGCGGCGAGACCGACATATTTGGTGACGCCCTTCCAGGTCTCGACCACGGCCGAGATCTTGGGGTCATTGGGCAGGTCGTTATAGATCCCCGGCTTGTCGGCGTGATGCAGCACATACATCACATGGGTTCCGCCTACGCCGGGCGGATCGTAGAGGCCGGCGTTCTTGTAGCCGCGCGACTTCAGGTCGGCGATGCGCCCGTCGGCCCATTTCTTCATGTCGTCCTTGGTGCCGAACACGATCGCCTGGGTCGGGCACGCCTTGGCGCAAGCCGGCCCCTGACCGACCGCGACGCGGTCGGAACAGAGGGTGCATTTGTAGGCCTTGTGATCGGTCTTGGACACGCGGGGGATGTTGAAGGGACAGCCCTTCACGCAGTAGCCGCAGCCGATACAGTTCTCATGGATGAAATCGACGATACCGTTCGAATATTGCACGATGGCGCCGGGCGACGGGCAGGCCTTGAGGCAGCCCGGGTCGGCGCAATGCATGCAGCCATCCTTGCGGATGAGCCATTCGAGCTGATCGGTCTCCGGATTGATCCACTCATTGAAGCGCATGAGCGTGAACATGTTCTCGGTGAGATCATGGGGGTTCATGTAGATCCCCACATTCTCCTCGATCTCCGGGTTGGTGTCGTTCCACTCGATGCAGGCCGATTGGCAGGCCTTGCAGCCGATGCATTTCGACACGTCGATCAGCTTGGCGAGCGGCGTCAGCTGGCGCGAAGGCGGCGGCAGGCTGCCGGTCGCCGAGCGCTTGGTGATGTCCGCCTGGCCGAGGTCGCTCACCATGCCGTTGACGGGCGGGTTGGCGGCGGCTGTGTGGGGGTTGTTGAACAGCATCGGATCAGACTCCCACAGGTCCGGACGAAGGTTCGATATTCACCAGGAACGCCTTGAACTCAGGGGTTTCGATATTGGCATCGCCGACGAAGGGGCTGAGCGAGTTCGGGCCGAAACCCTTGCGCGCCGCCCCCATGAAGCCCCAATGCAGCGGGATGCCCACGACATGGACGGGCTTGCCGTCGCAGATGAGCGGTCGGATGCGCTTGGTGACGACCGCCTTGGCCTTGACCGAGCCGCGCTTGGACCAGACCCGGACCCAGCCGCCCAGCTCGATACCCTTCTCCTTGGCGAGCTCTTCCGAGATCTCGACAAAGAATTCGGGCTGGAGAGCCGCATTCACCCTGTTGTGCTTGGTCCAATAGTGGAAATGCTCGGTCAGCCGGTATGAGGTCGCCGCGTAGGGGAACTCCGCTGAGGTACCGAACTGCGCCCAATCGTCCTTGAACACCCGAGCGACGGGATTGCCCTGAATCTTCGGGTTCAGGACGTTGGCGATCGGCGCCTCGAACGGCTCGTAGTGAGACGGGAACGGACCGTCGCGCATCAGCCGGCGGGCGAACAGGCGGGCACTTCCCTCCGGCGTCATGATGAAGGGACCGACCTCCGTGGGCTTGGCGTTGGGGGCAATGTCCGGCACGTCGTAGCCAGCCCATTTGCTCCCATCCCATTCGATGATCTTGCGCGTCGGATCCCAGGCCTTGCCCTGAAGATCGGCAGACGCCCGGTTATAGAGCGTGCGCCGGTTAACCGGCCAGGCGAAAGACCATTTGAGATAGGTGCCGGTATCGTCCGGATCGGAATTGTCGCGGCGGGCCATGTTGTTGCCCGCCTCGTTCCAGCAGCCGGAATAGATCCAGCAGCCGGACGTGGTCGAGCCGTCGTCACGCAGCTGCGAGAAATTGAGCAGCAGCTTGCCTGCCTCGACGATCACCTTGGACGGATCGGCCGGATCGGTGAGCGTGGTGAGCGCCTTGCCGTTGATCTCCTTGGCCAGTTCCTCCGCCGTCGGCTCGTCCGGATCGGCGTAGTCCCAGGTCATGTTGAGGATCGGGTCGGGGAAGGCACCGCCTTCCTTGCGGTAGAGCTCGCGCAGGCGCACGAAGATCTGCCCCATGATCCAATTGTCGTGCTGGGCCTCGCCCGGCGGCGTGCCGCCCGGCCAATGCCATTGCAGCCACCGGCCGGAATTGGTCAGCGAGCCTTCTTCCTCGGCGAAGCAGGTCGTCGGTAGCTGGATCACCTCGGTCTGGATCGAGGCGGTGTCGACGTCGTTATAGTCGCCGTGATTTTCCCAGAACCGCGATGTCTCCGTATCGAGCGGATCCATCGTCACCAGCCATTTGAGGTTGGACAGCGACTTGGTTACCTTGGCGCGGTTCGGGAAGGCCAGAAGCGGGTTGAAGCCCTGGCAGAAATAGCCGTTGACCTTGCCCTCGAACATCAGATCGAAGATGCGCAGCACGTCGTAGCTGGGCACGTCGAGCTTGGGCAGATAATCGTAAGCCCAGTCGTTGTCCGCCGTGGCCGCAGCGCCGAAGATAGACTTCTGCAGACTGACGAAGAACTTCTTGTAGTTCTGCCAATAGCTGGTCTGGTTCGGCCTGAGCGGCTTGAATTGCCTTGTGCTCAGATAGGTCTTGAGATCGGCGTCGACCTCTCTCGGCGCGTCCAGATATCCTGGCAGCAGGTGCGACATGAGGCCGACATCGGTCAAGCCCTGGATGTTGGAATGGCCGCGCAGCGCGTTCATGCCGCCGCCCCTGACCCCGATATTGCCGAGGATGAGCTGCAGCATGGCCATGGTGCGGATGTTCTGCGACCCGCTGGAATGCTGGGTCCAGCCGAGCGCATACATGGAGGTCATGGTCTTCGTCGGCGTGGAGCATTCCGAGATCATCTCGGCCACCTTCAGGAATTTCTCCTTGGGCGTGCCGCAGATGCGCTCGACCATCTCGGGCGTATAGATCGCGACATGCTGCTTCAGCAGATTCCACACGCAGCGCGGATGCTGGAGCGTCATGTCGACGGCGGCGAAGCCGTCATCGCCGATCACATATTCCCATTCGGTCCGGTCATAGTCGCGCTTGGCCTCGTCGTAGCCGTTGAAGAGCCCGTCCTTGTAGGAGAACCCGTCACGGACGATGTAGGCGGCGTTGGTGAAGTTCTTCGTGTACTCCCACTGCACCTTGTCGTTCTCGATGCAGTATTTGATCACGCCGAGCAGGAACGCGATGTCCGTGCCCTGGCGGATGGGGGCATAGAAGTCCGAGACCGACGCGGTTCTGGTATAGCGCGGATCGACGACGATGAGCTTCGCGCCACGGGCGGCCTTCGCCTCCGTGACCCACTTGAATCCACAGGGATGCGCCTCGGCTGCATTGCCGCCCATCACGACGACCAGGTCCGTGTTCTTGATATCGGTCCAGGAATTCGTCATCGCGCCACGGCCGAAAGTTGGGCCCAAACTGGACACCGTAGGGCCGTGTCAGACTCGCGCCTGATTGTCGAATGCGACGATACCTGTGCTGCGGACGACCTTGTGCGTGATGAACGCGGTCTCGTTGGTCGTGGCCGAGGCGGCGAGGAAGCCTACCGTCGTCCAGCGATTGACCGTGAGGCCCTTGTCGTTCTTCGCGATGAAGTTCTTGTCGCGGTCATCCTTCATATGACGGGCGATGCGGTCGAGCGCCTCGTCCCAGGAGACGCGTTCGAACTTGTCGGAGCCCGGCTTGCGGATCCTCGGATATTGGAGCCGCGTCGGGGCGTCCACGATATCCTTGAGCGCCGCCCCCTTGGGGCAGAGCGTGCCGCGATTGGTCGGGTGGTCGACATCGCCCTCGATATGGGTGATGACGGCATGCTCCCCTTTGCGGACATCGCCCTTGGCATACATGATGATGCCGCAGGCGACCGAGCAGTAAGTGCAGGTGTTGCGGGTTTCGGTGGTGGTCGCAAGCTTGAAGGCTCGGACATGAGCGATTTCGGCCGCCTCAGCCGCGCTGAACCCGAAGGCCCCCAACGCCGTTCCTGCGACACCCACGCCTGCAGCCTTCAGGAAGCTGCGCCGTGAGAGGTCTAATGTCACAAATTCCTCCCGATCCAAGGGGAAACATCCCGCGCCGCCGAACAATTCGGCACACTTAATGCTAGATCCCGGCCTAACCGACTTCAAGCGCTACGTCAACATACGCGCGCCCTTGCGGCCATGCGTCGCCGACAGGAACGCGATATGCGCCGGGCTGATGCTCGAACCAGTCGAATCGCGGGCACGGCGTCCGCGGGGCGCCCGAGAATATCCCGTTGCGGCCCGGGCCTGCCGATCTATAGTCGATGAAACCGGGCTTCGGCCTGCGTGCTTATTTGCGCGCGGTGGGCGGATATCGGTCCGCGCCGAGACATGAAGCCGAATATTGGGGGATGCAGGATGCCGCAGATTCAAGTGGGCGCGCTCTCGTTCGAATATGACAGCTTCGGGCCGGCCGACCGCCCGGCCGTGCTGCTGATCATGGGGTTGGGTGCGCAGATGACGCGCTGGCCGGTCGAGCTGTGCGAGGAACTGGTGGCGCGCGGCTATCGAGCGATCCGCTTCGACAATCGCGACGTTGGCCTGTCGAGCAAGCTCGACGCCGCCGGCATTCCCGATATGGGCGCCATCTTCGCCATGCTCGCCGGCGGGCCGCCCGTCCCATCCCCGTATTCGCTCGACGACATGGCCGCCGACGCGGTCGGCCTGCTCACGGCGCTCGGCATCGAGCGCGCCCATATCGTCGGCGCTTCGATGGGCGGCATGATCGCGCAGCTCGTCGCCGCCAATCATCCGGAGCGGACCCTGTCGCTGACATCGATCATGTCGACCACGGGCAATCGCGAGGTGCCGAACGGTACGCCGGAAGCGATGGGCGCGCTGTTCTCGCCGGCCCCGCCCGCCGACGACATCGAGGCTGTGGTTGCTCGTGGGATCCGGATCTCGTACGCCCTGGGCAGCCCCGGCTACCGGACCGACGAAGCGACGCTGCGCCAATCGGTCCTGGCTGATACGCAGCGTTCCTATTATCCGCCCGGCGCCGCGCGCCAGACGGCGGCGATCGTGGCCAATGGCGACCGCCGGGCCAAGCTAGCCGGCGTCAAGGCGCCGACCGTGGTCCTGCATGGCGAGGATGATCCGCTGGTGCCGCTCGCGGGCGGCCGCGACACGGCCGCCGCCATCGCCGGCGCCGAGCTGCGCATCGTGCCCGGCATGGGCCACGATTTCCCGGTGGCGCTGGTGCCGGTCTTCGCCGACGCGATCACCGCCGCGGCGGCACGCGCCCGATAGATGTCGCGGCGGAGCGCGCCCGATAGATATTGCCCTTCTCTGCGCGCCACGCTCTAGTAACTCCCAACGAAGCCGCCGCGAAGCGGGCAAAGGGGGAGCTGGAGCGTGGACGGAACGGTGACGGACGAAGCCCTCTCTCCCGAGCTCTCGCTGGCCGGCGGCAAGCCCGCCAGCCCCGCCGGGCAATGGAGCTGGGCCCTCTATGAATGGGCGCGCAACCCCTACTTCATCCTGGTCAACATCTACATTTTCGCGCCCTACTTCACCAATGTGGTGGTCGGCGACCCAGTGCGCGGCCAGCAGCTCTGGGGCTATACCAGCTCGGTCGGCGGCCTCGTCCTCGCGGTGCTCGGCCCGATCTTCGGCGCCATCGCCGATGCCGGCGGCCGGCGCAAGCCCTGGCTCCTGCTTTGCACCTTCGCCGGGGCGCCGGCGATGGCCTGCCTGTGGTTCGCCCGGCCCGGCTTGGGCGACGCGGTGATGCCGATCCTCGTCGATCTCGTCATCATCGGCGTGTTCTTCGATCTCTCCGTCATCTTTCACAACGCCATGTTGCCGGCGCTGGCGTCGCGCCGCCATGTCGGGCGGCTGAGCGGCCTCAGCCTGGCGCTCGGCAATGCCGCCGGCGTGCTGCTGTTCCTGTTCGTGCTGGTCGCCTGGGAATGGGCCGAGCATCCGCTTTTCGGGCTCGAACGCGCCGCCTCTGAGCCGGAGCGGGCGATCGGGCCGCTGACCGGCCTGTGGTTCCTGCTCTGGGCCCTGCCGCTCTTCCTGTTTACGCCGGACCATGCCGGCTCCGGCCTCCGGCCGATCGCAGCCGCCCGGCAGGGCCTCGCGACGCTGCTGCACACGATCCTGCAGCTCCGCCGCTACCGCAATGTCGGGCAGTTCATCATCGCCCGCATGATTTACAATGACGGCTTCGGCATCATCCTGGTCTTCACCGGCATCTATGCCGCCGGCGTGTTCGGCTGGGACCTCAAGATGCTGACCTTGTTCGGCATCACCCTCAGCGTCGTCGCCGGCATCGAATCCTATCTCGCCGGCCTGCTCGACGATTGGCTGGGCTCGCGCCGGGCGCTGATCGCCGCCATCGTCACCGGCGTTTTCGCCAATCTCGTTACGGTCTCGATCTCTGCCCACGGCATCCTGTTCATGACCGTCGACGATGCGAAGATCTTCCTCGGCCTGTCGCTGCCGGAATGCGTCTTCTATCTCAACAGCTTCGTCGCGGCCTTCAGCGTCGTCACCGGCTTGGCCTCGAGCCGGACCATGATGGCGCGGCTGGCCCCGCCCGAGATGGTCGGCGAATTCTTCGGCCTGTTCGCGCTCTCGGGCAGCGCCACCGCCTTCATGGGTCCGCTCGCGGTGGCGACGCTCACCGGCTATTTTCACAGCCAGCGCGCCGGGCTGGCGGCGGTCATGCCCTTCCTCTTCATCGGCGGCATCCTGCTGTTCCCGGTCAGGGAACGGCAGGCCGAGGCCTGATGGCGGCGATCGACACGCTCTACGCCCGGGCGATCGAGCATCATCTCGCCGGGCGGCTGCGGGAAGCGGGAGCACTCTATCAACAGATCCTCGCCCTCGATCCGAACCATGCGCCGAGCCTGCATCTCCTGGGCGCCATCGCCTTCACCCTCGGCCAGATGATTCCGGCCATCGAGCTGATCGAGGCGGCGATCGCGATCGATGGCGGCGTCTCGTCCTTTCACAATGACCTGGGCGAGGCCTATCGCGTTTCAGGCCGGATCGACGAGGCCGCGCATTGCTATGTCCGGGCGATCCAGATCGAGCAGAGCAACGTCGCCGCTCTCAACAATCTTGGCATCCTGCTGCACGGCGCCCAACGCTATGACGAGGCGGTCGAGCTCTATACCAGGGCGCTCGCGGTCGAGCCGGACCATGTGCCGGCGCGGATGAATCTGGGCGCCGCCCTCATCGAGCTCGGCCGTGCCGACGAGGCCGCGGCAGCCCTGGAACGGGCGCAGCGTCTGGCGCCGGACGACGCCAAGGTAACGCTCAACCTCGCCAATGCGCGCCAGGCGCAGAACCGGTTCGACGACGCCATCGCCCTTTATCGCGCGCTGCTCACAGCCCAGCCCGACCATGCGGAGGCGCTGGTCAATCTCGGCCGCGCGCTCACCGAAAGCGGCCGGCCGCAGGAATCGCTGACCCATTACGCGGCAGCGCTCGCCACCGCTCCGGATCTCGCGATCGCCCGCTTCAACGACGGGGTGAGCCGGCTGGTGCTGGGCGATCTGGCGCAAGGCTGGGAGGGCTTCGCCTGGCGCTGGCGCGCCGATGCCGTGCCCCCGCACGGTCTGTCCGGTCCGCTTTGGGACGGATCGTCGCTCGAAGGCAAGAGCCTGCTGGTCCATGCCGAGCAAGGGCTGGGCGACACGATCCAGTTCGCCCGCTTCCTGAAGCAGCTTTCGGCCTATGGCGCCGGGACCGTGACGCTGCTATGCCAGCCGCCGCTCAAGAGCCTGATGCGCCAGGTCGAGGGGGCGGATGCCGTGGTCGGGCCGGACGAGAATCTGCCCGCCTTCGATGCCCGCATCCCGCTGCTCGATCTGCCGCGCCTTTTCGGCACCAGGATCGAGACGATCGACGGCGCGCCCTATCTTTCAATCGATGCCGAGCGCGCGGACGCCTGGCGCGGTCGCCTCGCCCGGCCGTCGGTCGGTCTCGTCTGGCACGGCCGGCGCTCGCACCGGAACGACCGCAACCGCTCCATGACCGCGGCAACGCTGGCGCCTCTGCTCGGCAACGAAAGGGCGCGTTTCGTCAGCTTGCAGAAGGATGCGGCGCCGGGCGAGCTCGACATCCTCCGCGCGGCGGGAACGATTACCGATCTGGGCGAGGAATTCGCCGATATCGAGCAACTGGCCGAAGCGGTCGCCGCCCTCGATCTGGTGATCACGGTCGATACCGCGATCGCGCATCTGGCCGGCGCCCTCGGCCGGCCGGTCTGGATCATGCTGCCCTTCGCCCCGGATTGGCGCTGGATGATGGCGCGCCCGGACAGCCCCTGGTACGCGAGCGCGCGCCTCTTCCGTCAGCGCCGCGCCGGGGATTGGGCGGGCGTCGTGACCAAGGTCGCGGCGGCCCTCAATGCTTGGTCGGCAGGCGCATGTTGAGCAGCGGCTCGAGCGACTCATAGGGCAGCAGCTTGGCGCCCGGCGGCAGCTCGAAGAGCGCCGGATCCTGCGGACCGAGATGGATGTTGGACAGCGCCAGGCTTCCGGGCGTCATCTTGCCGCGCGGCGAGGTGTAATTGCCGTCGAGCTTGGTGACGATGCCGTCCTCGCTCATCCACAGCCAGCCATCGAGCGCCGAGCCGTCCGAGCCCTGACGCTCGATCCGATGCTCGACGGATTTGAGGCCGCTGACGGTATCGGTGCCGATGACGGGACCCAGCAGCTTCGGATCGTCGAACTCCGCCACCGCCTTGGGGAACGGAAATTCCGTATAGATATGGAGGCCGGGCAGGACCAGCCAGGCGACCTCGCGGTCGGCCCTGAGGATCGCCACCATGTCGATGCCGTTGACGTTCTGCTCGTGCCGCTGCTTGCCGGGCTCGGCATAGATGCGCCCGCTATAGCTCTTGCCGTTGCTGACGACCGTGCGATCGGCGTTGAAGGGGCGCTTGGTATCGCCGATCAAGTTCGAGGCATGGCCTGGCGAAATCAGAACGAGGCCGAACGCGACGGCGAGCAGGCCGGAGAGAAACTTTGGAAGCATGGCGGGGGTGCATCTCCTGATCGTGCGGCGGAACGCTAAAGCACTTTCCGAACCCGTGTTACGGCAAAAGGCTCCGCTGCGACACTTCCGCTCTATCTAGCCATGCATCCGGGCGAAACCATGGCAGGCTTGGAAGAGCTATCCCCGCCCGCTATGGTCGGCGCCATTCACCAAAGCCAACGGAGCATGCGCATGAGCAAGACGATTTCCGGCCGCGTCGCCGAACTGGGCCTTGAACTGCCGAAGGCGGGCGCGCCGGCGGCCAACTATGTGCCCTTCGTCATCACCGGCAATCTCGTCTTCTTGGCCGGCCAGATCTGCCAGTGGCAGGGCGAACGGCCCTATGTCGGCAAGGTCGGCGGCAAGATCTCGGTCGAGGACGGCGTCAAGGCGGCCCAGCTCTGCGGCCTCAACATCCTGGCCTGGATCAAGGAGGTCGTGAACGACGATTTCGACCGGGTCACGCGCTGCGTCCGACTCGGCGGCTTCGTCAATTCGGAACCGACCTTCGTCGAGCAGCCGCGCATCGTCAATGGCTGCTCCGACCTCATCGTCAACGTCTTCGGCGATAAGGGCCGCCATGCCCGCACCGCGGTCGGCACCAACGTGCTGCCCTTCGATGTCGCGGTCGAGGTCGAGGCGATCTTCGAGATTCGCTCCTGAGAAGAAAGGCCGCGCCGAGATGACTTGGCGCGGCCGCCGCATTGCAGCATGCTAGGCGGTCATGGACGGAACCGGCGAGACCTTCACCCTCACGATCGCGCCCAAGCTCGCCGCTGTCGAGGCAACGGCATGGGACGCCTGCGCAGGGAACGACAATCCCTTCCTTTCCTATGCCTTTCTTTCGGCGCTCGAGGATAGCGGCTCGGTCGGCGGCCGGACCGGCTGGCGGCCGCAGCATCTGCTGCTGTCGGATCCGGCCGGCCGCCTCGTCGCCTGCGCGCCGCTCTATCTGAAGAACCAATCCTATGGCGAATACGTCTTCGACCATGGTTGGGCCTCGGCCTACGAGAATGCCGGCGGGCGCTATTATCCCAAGATGCAGTGCGCCGTGCCCTTCACGCCGGTGCCTGGCAGGCGGCTGCTGATCCATCCCGAGGCCCCTGCCGAGGCGGAATCGCTGCTGATCGAAGGCATGGTCAGCTTCGCGCGCCAGAGCGGCGTCTCGTCGCTCCACGTCACCTTCCTGACCAAGCCCGAATGGGAGAAGCTGGGCGCGGCCGGTTTCCTCCAGCGGATCGGCCAGCAATTCCACTGGCTGAACGAGGGCTATAAGAGCTTCGACGACTTCCTGGGTGCGCTCAATTCGCGCAAGCGCAAATCTATCCGCAAGGAGCGGCGCGAGGCGGTCGAGCACGGCATCGAGATCCGCACCTTGAGCGGTGCCGAGATCACCCGCCGCCATTGGGACGCCTTTTACGATTTCTACCTGTCGACCTCGGACCGGAAATGGGGATCGGCCTATCTCAACCGATCCTTCTTCGATCTCCTGGGCGAGCGGCTTGGCGACAAAGTCGTGCTGGTGATGGGCGAGCGGAACGGCACGCCAGTGTGCGGCGCGCTCAATCTGCGCGGCGCGGACACGCTCTATGGCCGGAACTGGGGCGCGCTCGGCGACTTCAAGTTCCTGCATTTCGAGGCGTGCTACTACCGGGCGATCGATTACGCGATCGAGCACGGGCTCGCGCGCGTCGAGGCCGGCGCCCAAGGCACCCACAAGATCCAGCGCGGCTATCTGCCGGCGGAGACCTACAGCGCCCACTGGATCCGCGAGCGGCCCTTCGCCGAGGCGATCGAGCGTTTCCTCGTCCAGGAGCGGGCCTCGATCCGGCACCAGATGGCCGAACTCGCCACCCTCTCGCCCTTTCGCCAGGAAGAGACGGCGGAGTAGCCACGAAAAAGGGCGGCCCGCTCGCGCGGACCGCCCTGGACGCCATTCAGCAGTTTCAGCCGCGAAGCTGACGGCGGCGCGTGAAGGCCAGGCCCGCGAGGCCGGCGCCGAGCAGCGCCAGGCTTGCCGGCTCCGCGACCTTGGCCGGGGCCGTCTGCGTGGTGATCGAGCCGAGCTTGAAGAAGTCCGGGTCGCGCGAATTATCGACGTTCGAGGCCTCGACGATCAGATAGGTTTCGTCCGAGGTCCCGCTGAGATTGATGATGTTGCCGCTGTCGGTGCCCTTGAACTCGCCGCCGGCCCCGCCGCCATTCACTTGGGAAAAGCCGTAACCGCTCGTAAGATCGCCGATGTTTACCCCCGCGAAGGCGCTCAAACTGCCCAACGTCCCCTTGGAACCGGTGCCCGAGCCGATGAAGATATCGGCGTTGGTCCCGCCGTTGAAGCCACCATTCAGGATGATTTGCGAGGCGTAGCTGTTGGACGGCAGCGCGAAGACGATGAAGTCGGTCTGGCTGCCCTCGTTGCTGACGGTATGGGACGACGCCGAGCCGTTCTCGCTCTTGTCGGTCACGCCGAGCCCGAGATGGCCGCCGGTATATTGCCCCATGAACGCGTTGCTGACGGCGCCGTTCGACCCGAAGGAGAAAGCTTCGGCTAGAACGGACTGGCCGCCGACCGTGAATTTCGTGGAAAAGCCGGCCGTGCCGCTCTCGATGTTGGCGCCGCCATGGACCGTGCCTTCGGCCGTGCTCGTGAAATCGAAGGTCGTCGCGCGCGCCGCACCGCAGCTCGCCGCCATCGCGATCGCCAGACCCACCATCCCGGCCGAAAGTTTCGACTTAATCATTCGTCCCATCCCCGTTTGAATTCCTGCCCTTCCATTGGCAGGAACCGTGCCAGCCACGGGAACGCTAAGACTGTTGTTATAAATCAGTCACTTACGAATAATGACGACTCTCGATACGCGAAGGCGATCGGGATTCCTTCTGAATTCGCATTCCATTCCGAGAGACCGGCAAGGCGGGAGGCGACATACGTCTGCCTGATTTCGCGAAACGCAAATCCTTTGATCCGAACGGGTTAGCGGCGGCATTCGAGCCCGCAAACGCAAACCGCCGCCTTCGCCGAAGCGAAGGCGGCGGCTAAGCCGGGAATCAGCCGATCGGTCGTGCCGGCCGCTACTCGACCAGAACCGGCTCCAAATCCGACCCGTCCATGTCCGGATTTTCCGGCCGCTCGGGCGCCGGACGGTCGGCAAAGGAGAAATCGAGCTTGCCGTCCTTCATCGTCACCTGGACCACGCCGCCCTTGGCGAGCGAGCCGAACAGGAGCTCCTCGGCAAGCGGCTTCTTGATGTTCTCCTGGATCACGCGACCCAGCGGTCGGGCGCCATAGAGCTTGTCGTAGCCCTTCTCCGCCAGCCATTTCCGCGCCGCCTCGTCGAGCTCGATGGTGACGCCGCGATCGGCGAGTTGCACCTCGAGCTGCAGGATGAACTTGTCGACGACGCGATGGATCGTCTCGGCCGAGAGCGGCGCGAAGGAGATGATGCTGTCCAGCCGGTTACGGAATTCCGGCGTGAACATGCGGTTGATCGCCTCCTCATCCTCGCCGACCCGGACCTCGCTGCCGAAGCCGATGCCGCGCTTGGCCATCTCGGCCGCCCCCGCATTGGTGGTCATGATCAGGATGACGTTGCGGAAATCCACCGTCTTGCCGTTATGGTCGGTGAGCTTGCCGTAATCCATGACCTGCAGAAGGATATTGAACAGGTCCGGATGCGCCTTCTCGATCTCGTCCAGCAGCAGCACGCAATGCGGATGCTGGTCGACGCCGTCGGTGAGCAGCCCGCCCTGGTCGAATCCGACATAGCCCGGAGGGGCGCCGATCAGCCGCGAGATGGTGTGCCGCTCCATATATTCCGACATGTCGAAGCGGATGAGCTCGATACCGAGCGTACGGGCGAGCTGACGCGCCACCTCGGTCTTGCCGACGCCGGTCGGGCCGGAGAAGAGGTAGTTGCCGATCGGCTTCTCCGGCTCGCGCAGGCCGGCACGGGCGAGCTTGATCGCCGATGACAACGCGTGGATGGCGCTGTCCTGGCCGAACACCATGGTCTTGAGGTCGCGCTCCAGATTCTGCAGCACTTCCTTGTCGTCGCGCGACACGCTCTTGGGTGGGATGCGCGCCATGGTCGCGATCACCGCCTCGATCTCCTTGGCGGTGATGATCTTGCGCCGCTTGGCCTCGGGCACCAGCATCTGCGCGGCGCCGACCTCGTCGATGACATCGATCGCCTTGTCGGGCAACTTGCGGTCGTTGATGTAGCGGGCGCTCAGCTCCACGGCCGTGCGGATGGCGTCGGACGTGTAGCGGACCTTGTGGTACTTCTCGTAATAGGTCTTGAGGCCGCGCAGGATCTTGACCGCATCCTCGACCGAGGGCTCGGCGACATCGATCTTCTGGAAGCGCCGGACGAGGGCCCGGTCCTTCTCGAAATAGTTCCGGTATTCCTTGTAGGTGGTCGAGCCGATGCAGCGGATCTGGCCGCTGGCCAAGGCCGGCTTCAGCAGGTTGGAGGCGTCCATCGCACCGCCGCTGGTAGCGCCGGCACCGATCACGGTATGGATCTCGTCGATGAACAGCACGGCGCCCGGCTGGGCCTCGAGCTCGGTCAGGACCGCCTTCAGCCGCTCCTCGAAATCGCCGCGATAGCGCGTGCCGGCCAACAGCGAGCCCATGTCGAGCGAATAGATGACCGCGTTCTGCAGGACTTCCGGCACTTCCTGATTGACGATCCGGCGCGCCAGACCTTCGGCGATGGCGGTCTTGCCGACACCGGGATCGCCGACATAGAGCGGGTTGTTCTTCGAGCGCCGGCACAGGATCTGGATCGTCCGTTCGACCTCGGCCTCGCGACCGATCAGCGGGTCGATCTTGCCGGTCCGCGCCTTCTTGTTGAGATTGACGCAATAGGCGTCGAGCGCGTCATGGCCGCGCTTCGCCGATTTGTCCGCCGGCGCCTCTTCCTCGGCGCCCTGGACCCGGCGCGTCTCGGACCGGCCCGGCGCCTTGGCGATGCCGTGCGAGATGTAGTTGACCGCGTCGAACCGCGTCATCTCCTGCTCCTGCAGGAAATAGACGGCGTGGCTCTCGCGCTCGGCGAACATGGCGACCAGCACGTTGGCGCCAGTCACTTCCTCGCGGCCCGAGGACTGGACATGGATCGCCGCGCGCTGCAGCACGCGCTGGAAGCTCGCCGTTGGCTTCGCGTCCTCGACGTGGCTCGAGACCAGGCTGGTCAGGTCGTTGTCGACATAGTTGAGAAGATCGCGGCGCAACCGGTCGAGATCGACGGTGCAGGCGCGCAGCACGGCGACCGCATCCTGATCCTCGGTCAAAGACAGGAGGAGATGCTCCAACGTCGCATATTCATGCCGGCGCTCGTTGGCGTAGGCCAAGGCCCGGTGCAGCGTCTTCTCCAGATTCCGCGACAGCATTCGCCTCTATTCCTTCTCCAGAGTGCATTGCAGAGGGTGCTGGTGCTGGCGGGCGAAATCCATCACTTGGGTGACCTTCGTCTCGGCCACCTCATAGGTGAACACGCCGCACACGCCGACCCCCCGCCGATGCACATGCATCATGATGCGGGTCGCTTCGTCGCGATTCTTACTGAAAAACCGTTCCAAAACATGAACGACGAACTCCATCGGGGTGTAGTCGTCGTTCAGCATGAGCACCTTGTAGAGTGAGGGCTTCTTTGTCTTCGGCTTGGTCTTGACGACGATTCCGGTCGATTGCTCGTCGTCGTTGCGTTTTTCGATGTCGCTCATTGCCCTTGCCTGGTGCGCCCGTCGCGCTGCTCGATGATCGACTGCAGATGCAGATATAAGTGTCCTACCCGCCCCGCCCAAGGGCCGCATTTGCGACAACAGGGCCGATCATGGCGGCCATGTCGGTCCGCTCAGCATGCCACAGCGAAGCCCGTCCGCCAAAGTCGCAGATGGCCTAGCCGGTAAAATCCCCGCAAATGAAAACGGCCTCCCGGCGGTTGCCGGAAGGCCGTATCTCTCATGCCCGGTGGAAGGGCATGCGGTTGAGGGCATCGCGCCGCGGCGTTACGCCGCCGGCTTGGCGGCCTTCTCGACCGTGGCTGTCGCCCGCGCCGTAATCGGCGCGATAGTGTCGGTCGCCAGCTTGACGCTCATCTCGCCGAGCTTGGTCGAGTTCGCGAGCATCTTGTCGAAATGGGTCCGCGTGAAGTCGGCATTGAGCTCGACCACGTCCTTGAGCGTCTTGGCGGCAAACATCGCCTTGGCCGTCGAAGCGGCTGATTCCAGCGAGGATTGCGTCAAGCCGAAGACTTCCTTGGAAATCTCCTCGAAGCCTTTGGCGAAGATCCTGTTGGCCTGCACGATGGCGTCGAGATTGGCTTTGCTGATCGCGGTCAGCTCGTCATAGCCGTTGATGGTCGGAGTCATTTTTTCCACCTTTGCGGTTTCTGGTTGCACATGCGTGGTCGCGGATTGAACGTGCTTCGACTGTGGCGGCGTGATGATTGTCCCTGCCGCGGGAACCGGTGGTGATACTGCCTGCTTCGGCGCCGGAAGCTCTGGCGCTGCGGGCTTGGGCGTCGTCGGCTTGGCCGCGACGGCCTTCGGTGCCGGCGCCACGGCGGCTTTGGCCGCGGGTGGCGTCGCGATGGGCTTGGCTGGGGCCGGCGCCACGGCGGCCTTGGCCGCGGGTGGCGTTGCGATGGGCTTGGCTGGGGCCTGCGCCTTGGGCGCCTGCGTTGCTGCGGCTTTGGCCGCAGGGGCCGGCGCCACGGGCTTGGTGGCCGGAACGGCGGCGGCAGTGCTGCCGACCACCGTCAATGTCGTCTTTTCCGTCTTGCGGCTGGCCGGCTTTGAGTCGGCCGAAGGCTTGGAGCTGGTCATGAACTTCCTCCTCCGTGAGGCCGGTTAGGGGCGTTCCTGTCGGCATTGCTGCGCCGCAACATGCCATGAGATATGACCACCGCCTCCGCACGTCAAGCGCGATTTTGTGCAGCGCAAAAGAACAGAGGACCAAGAAAGTGAGCGCGCACTGTTTGTTTGTCGCGCTGCATAAAATTTCATGGACAGAGAAATCGTAATTTTTTAAGGTTTTATCGGTCGAATCTATCAGGACGTCTGAAGGCAGGGGAGAGTTCGCGTTGACGAGTCCATTTTGGCGGGCGGTACGGTGGCGTGGGGGCACGGCCATCGCGGCGCTCCTGCTCGGAACGACCGCTCTCGGCGCTGCGCAGCCGGCGATGGCCGGCTACGCCTCGATCGTGATCGACGAGACGACGGGCGACGTGCTCAACGAAGTCAACGCCGATCAACTGAACTACCCGGCTTCGCTGACCAAGATGATGACGCTCTATCTCGCCTTCGACGCGATGGAGAAGGGTCATCTGAAGTGGGACCAGCGCCTGCCGGTCTCGGAATGGGCGGCCGACAAGATGCCGACCAAGCTCGGCCTCAAGGCCGGCGACTCGGTGAGCGTGCAGGATTGCGTGCTGGGCATGATCGTGCTGTCGGCGAACGACGCGGCGACGGTCATGGGCGAGGCGCTGGGCGGGTCCGAGCCGGGTTTCGCCCGGCTGATGACCGCCAAGGCGCATGAGCTCGGCATGACCAACACCACCTTCAAGAACGCGGCCGGCCTGCCCGACGAGGAGCAGATGACGACCGCGCGCGATCTGGTCAAGCTGGCCATGGCGCTCTATGAGCGCTTTCCGGAGCAGTATCACTATTTCTCGACTCGCCAGTTCAGCTTTCGCGGCCGGACGATCGTCGGCCATAACCGGCTGATGTATCGCTATCCGGGCATGGACGGGCTCAAGACCGGCTTCACCAATGCCTCCGGCTTTAACCTCGCCTCCTCGGCCGTGCGCGGCGATCATCGACTGTTCGGCGTGGTCATGGGCGGCGAGTCCGGGCCCGCGCGCGACCAGTTGATGGCGAGGCTGCTCGATAACGGCTTCGCGCATCAGAGCACCGATCCGGTGCTGGTCGCCGATGCCGCCGGCGCCGCTCCGTCGCACAAGCTTGCCGCCAAGGCCGCCCATCTTATGGCTGCCCTGTCGCCGATCGGCCGGGCCGAGGCCGCGCCGATCGAACGCGCGACGCTCAAGGCGCCCCCGCACGGCGCCGGCCGCATCGTTCCGGCAGTGCAGGCCGAGCACTGGGGCATCCAGCTCGGCGCCTATTCCCGCGAGAGCCAGGCCGAGCAGGCGCTGCACGGCACGCGCTTCAAGGACAAGGAAGCGGAAGTCGTGAAGCCTTCTCGCGGCGAGCGGCTCTATCGTGCCCGCCTCTCGGGCTTTTCGGAGCAGCAAGCCCGGGAAGCCTGCCGGTCGTTGCACCGGTCGGGCCATCTTTGCGCGATCGTGCCGCCCGAAAAGGGCAACATCAAGCTCGCCAAGCGCGACTGATCTCTCGATCCGAAACCGAATGGGGCTCGATGATCACTCATCGCGCCCTCTTTTAGCTATTTGAATGGAGACGGATTCACGAAATGGGTGGGTCCCCACCCATTCCGATCCGGCTCCTAGAACTTCGGCGGCTCGATCCCGCTCTGGGTGAGCTCGGCCGCCAGGATACGCTTCAGTTTTTCAAGACCGGCCTCGCTCTTGGCCTCGGCCCGGGCGACGAGCACATCCTGGGTGTTGGAGGCGCGCAGCAGCCACCAGCCGTCGGGGGTGTTGACGCGGACGCCGTCGATATCGCTGACCTCGGCGCCGGCCTGGCGCAGGCGCGTCTTGACCTCGTCGATGACGGCGAATTTCCGCGTCTCGCTGCATGGGAAACGCAGCTCCGGCGTGTTGATCACGCTCGGCAGCCGGTCGCGCATCTGGCCGATGCTCGATTGCGACCGGCCGAGGATGCCGAGCAGACGCACCGCCGCGTAAAGCGCGTCGTCGAAACCGTACCAATGATCGGCGAAGAAGATGTGGCCGCTCATCTCGCCGGCGAGCGGCGACTTGATCTCCGCCATCTTGGACTTGATCAGGGAATGGCCGGTGCGCCACATCAGCGGCTTGCCGCCCATGCGGCCGATCTCGTCGAACAGCACCTGGCTCGCCTTGACATCGGCGATGATGGTGGCACCCGGATGGCGCTTCAGCACATCCTCGGACAGCACGACCATGAGCTGATCGCCCCACAGGATCCGGCCGGCACCATCGACGACGCCGATCCGGTCGCCGTCGCCGTCGAAGGCGATGCCGAGATCGGCCTTCTCCTCGGCCACCGCCGCCTGTAGCTGGATAAGGTTGTGCGGCTCCGTCGGGTCCGGATGATGGGCCGGGAAGGTGCCGTCGATCACCTCGTTCAGCAGCACATGCCGACCCGGCAGCCGCTTGACCAGCTCGACCAACACGTCGCCGGTGGCGCCGTTGCCGGCGTCCCAGACCACCGTCAACGACTTTTCGCCGTCATAATCCTTGACCAGCCGAGCGAGATATTCCTCGGCGATCGAGACGCTCCGGACGGACCCATTGCCCTTGGGCCAGGCGCCCTTGGCGGCGACTTCGCCGACGCGCTGGATGTCCTTGCCGTAGAAGGATCGCTTCCCCAGCATCATCTTGAAGCCATTATAGTTCGGCGGATTGTGCGAGCCGGTGATCATGAGCCCGCCATCGACGCCTTGCGTGACGGCCGCGTAATAGAGCATGGGCGTCGGACCGCGGCCGACTCGGACCACATCGATGCCGCTGTCGGTGAGGCCTTTCACCAGGGCCTCTTCGAGCATCGGCGAGCTCAGCCGGCCGTCATAGCCGACGGCGGCCGACTTGCCGCCGCCCTCGGCCAGGATGGCGCCGTAGGAACGGCCGATCGCCCAGGCGTCCTCGGCATTCAGGGTCTCGCCGATCACGCCGCGTATATCGTATTCGCGCAGGATCGTCGGGTCGAAACGGTGTTCTGTCTTGCCCGCGAAATCGGCAGCCATCGGAATCGCTCCGCAAAAATGGATTAAAGCAGCTCGCGCAGAATGGCGCGGAGCTGAGGCGCCACATCGTCGCGCGCCAAGCCGAAGGCGAGATTCGCTTCGAGGAAGCCGACCTTGTCGCCGCAATCATAGCGCTTGCCCTCGAAGCGCAACCCATGGAAAGGCTGGGCGCCGACGAGCTGCATCATGCCGTCGGTGAGCTGGATCTCGCCCCCCGTCCCCTTGGGCGTCTGCTCCAGCTTGGCGAAGATCTCCGGCTGCAGGATGTAGCGGCCGATGATCGAGAGGGTCGAGGGAGCGACATCGGGCGCCGGCTTCTCGACCAGCCCCTTGACGGTCGCGAGCTTGCCGTCGTCGCTGCCGACATCGAGGATGCCGTAACGCTGCGTGTGCTCGCGCGGGACATCGACGACGGCGATGAGATTGCCGCCGACCTGATCATGCGCCGCGATCATCTGGGCGAGGCACGGCGTCTTCGACAGCACCAGATCGTCGGGCAGGATGACCGCGAAGGGCTCGTCGCCGACCAGCGTCTTGGCGCACAGCACGGCATGGCCGAGCCCGAGCGGCCGCTGCTGGCGGACCGAGGCGACCTGGCCCGGCCTGGGCAGCCAGCGCTCGATTTCCGCGAGGGCCGCGGTCTTGCCGCGCTCGCGCAGCGTGTCCTGCAGCTCGTAGCTGACATCGAAATGATCCTCGAGCGCGGTCTTGTTGCGCCCGGTGACGAAGATGAATTCCTCGATGCCGGCGTCCCGCGCCTCTTCCAACGCGTATTGGATGACCGGCTTGTCGACGACGGTCAGCATCTCCTTAGGCATTGCCTTGGTTGCGGGCAGGAATCGCGTACCGAGACCCGCCACTGGAAAGACCGCTTTCCTTACCTTGGCCATAGGATTTCCTTTCAACCCCCGAGACAGGCCGATTTCGGCCTGTCTCAACTAGTGCCACACCAAATTTGACGACAGCAAGCGCGCCATCAGAGCGCCGGCCGGATCCAGATCGCCGTATCGTGAAACACCGCCCCGCCGGCCGGGAGCCCCGGCTCGGCGCTGGTCAGCGCATTGATGCCGATCCCCTCCTCGAACGCTGAATTCGGCCAAATGCTCTCAACGATGACGACGCCGGGCTGGACCCCGTCGAAAGCATGAGCATGGATGACGATCGAGCCCCGCTCGTTGCCGAGGCGCAGGCGCGCGCCCTCGTCGACGCCGAGCGCTTCGAGATCGTCCGGATGAATGAGCACGCGCGGCCTGATCTCGCGCGCCCGGCTCGACGGCGTCTCGGTGAAGGTCGAGTTGAGGTAGGAGCGCGCGGGGGCGGCGACCAGCCGGAACGGCTTCTCCGCCGTCGCCTCGTCGATCACCCGATTATGATCGGGCAGGGCTGAAAGCGCCGCGCCGGCCGGTCCCAGGCCGGACCAATCCGCCTTGAAATGGAACTTGCGGTCGGCATGGCCGAACCCATCGAGAAAATGCGCCGTCTCGAACGGCAACGCGCGGTCGAGGCCACGCCCGTCGAGCAAGCTCTCCGCCGCCGGTAGCCCCGAATCCGCGAGCGTCCGCTCGATCAACTCCCAGGCGCTGAGATCGAACCCCGGATGCTCGGCCCCGAGCCGCTTGGCCAGTGCTCGATGGACGAAATGATTCTCGCGCGCCTCGCCCGGCGGCTCCACCACCTTGCGGGCGATCTGCAGCATGGTGTGGCCCGAAGCCGTATAGATATCGTCATGCTCCAGCATGGTCGTGGCGGGCAGCACGATATCGGCCATCGCCGCGGTCTCGGTCAGGAACTGCTCATGCACCGCGACGAAGAGATCGTCGCGCGCGAAGCCCGCGCGAACCTTGACGCTGTCCGGCGCCACCACCATCGGGTTGGTGTTCTGGATCAGCATCGCGGTCACCGGCGGCCCGCCCTTGAGCGCATCCCTATCGCCGGTCAGCGCCGGGCCGATACGGGACATATCGAGCGCACGGATCGCCGGGTCCAGACGATCGAGCCCTTGGATCATTCGCTTGTTGAGGCCGTAGAGCGCGCCACCGCTATAAAGCGCGCCGCCGCCCGGATGCTGCCAGGCGCCGGTCACTGCCGGCAGGCAGGTGACGGCATGCATCTGGGCGGAGCCGTTGCGGCCGCGGGTGAAGCCGTAGCCGCAGCGGATGAAGCTGCGCCTGGTCGTGCCGTAGAGCCGGGCGAAAACCTCGATCTCCGCCACCGAGAGGCCGGTTATCTCTGCCGCCCAGCCCGGATCCCGGCCGGCGACATGCGCCTCCAGCTCCTCAGGCGCGTCGGTGTGGCGGGCCATATAGGCGCGGTCGACCAGATCGTCGCGAAACAGCACATGCATGACCGCGCAGGCGAGTGCCGCGTCGGTACCGGGCCGGAGCATGAGATGCATGTCGGCGGCTTCGGCCGTGCCGGTGCGATAGGGGTCGATCACCACCAGCTTGGCGCCGCGCTCCTTCCGCGCCCGTTGGATATGGGTCATGACATTGATCTGGGTCGAGACCGGATTGCCGCCCCAGACGACGATGAGATCGCTTTCGGCGATCTCCCGGCTGTCGACGCCGCGCTTGACGCCGACACCCGCCATCCAGCCGGTATCAGCCAGCATGACGCAGATGGTCGAGAATTGGCGGGACCATTTCATGACATGGCGCAGCCGGTCGATCCCGTCGCGCTGCACATGCCCCATGGTGCCGGCATAGAAATAGGGCCAGACCGTCTCGCCGCCATGGCGCTGGGCCGCGAGCGTCAGCTTCTCGGCGACGAGATCGAGCGCCTCATCCCAGCCGATCGGTACGAAAGCGCCTCGGCCGGCCCCCTTGTCGCCGATCCGCCGCAGCGGCCGGGTCAGCCGGTCGGGATGATGCTGCCGCTCGGCATAGCGCGCGACCTTGGCGCAGATCACGCCTGCCGTGTACCCGTCCTTGCGCCCGCCCCGGACCCGGCCGATGGTCCGCGCATCGAGCCGCTCGACCTCGAGCGCGCAGGTGCTGGGGCAGTCATGCGGGCAGACGGAATGGACGATATCTTCTGGCAAGGGCGCCGGTCAGCCGGAGGTTGCGACCGGGAGAGCTTAGGCGGTTCGCCAGGGTGGCGCCAGCGCCACAGCGGTGCGGGACAGTATCGAATTACGCGAATTTCGGGCGGGATCGGCGATTCGGATGGTAGGGTGTGGCATCCCTTTCAACCAAAATTGCAGGCGTAACGCAGCTTATCCGCCTGGAAATAATGCCGTAGGACAATCCTGCCAATCTCCACTTGGATGGACGACGAGGAAGCAACAGATATCAGCCTCGCCGCTTGTCGCCCAGCGCCGGACCGTCCGGCCCAAGGCCGCACATTCACCTTCCGCCGGAGCCGTCTCGTGCACTTGTCACCCGCTTTCGCGACCATGCTGCATCTCGGCATCACCGGTGCCGGAGCCGCCGCCTTCGCCGAGAAGATCACGCCGATCATCCCGTCCTATGTCCTGCTGTTGTTCCTGGGCATGACGATGGCGTCCGACAGTTCGACCTTGGCCTTGACCATCGGTGCCACCACCATCGGGTCGGTGCTGGGCGCGCTCTGCTGGTACGGGCTCGGCCGGTCGCTCGGTCCCGACCGTGTCGAAAGGGCGGTCGGCCGCTTCGGCCGCTATGTCTTCCTGAGCCCGGCCGTGTATCGGCGGCTCGGCGATTCGTACCGGAAGAACCATTTCTGGGTGACCGCCATCGGCCAGGTCATCCCGACCGCGCGGATCTACCTCGCTTTGCCCGCCGGCGTGCTGCGGCTCGAAGCGAAGGCGTTCTTCGTCGCCACCCTGCTCGGCACGCTCGCCTGGAACGCCCCGCTGATCGGGCTCGGCTATGCGCTCCGGCACGGCGATTACGAGCTGGCGACGCTGGGCGAGATCATCACGGGCGGCATCATCACGGTCGAGCTGGTGGCCGCCTTCGTCATCTACCGACGCCGTACGACAAGGAAACCTGCATGTTGATCGCGTCGGCTCCGCATGTCGGCCGGGTTCGAACTCTGGCGTCCTGGCTGATCTGGCCGCTATTCTATTGCGCCGGCTTGGCGGGAACCGGGCTGGCGCTGGCCTCCGACCGGCCGCTCGTCTGGTTCAATGCCGTCTATCTGTCGATCGCCCTGTGCATCGGCGTGCTGGAGCGCGTCATGCCCCATGAGAAGAGCTGGCTCGACCACGATCACCAGACCCTGACCGACCTCGCGCACACCCTGTTCAACAAGGGCGTCGTGCAGGTCATCGCCGCCATCCTGATCTCGGTCACGATGGCGACCGCCGAGGTCATCGGCCCGGAGGCCCGGACGCCGACCTCTCTCTGGCCCCATCAATGGCCGCTGGCGGTTCAGATCATCCTCGGGCTCGTGATCGCCGAGCTCGGCCTCTACGCCGCCCATCGCGCCGCCCACGAACTGCCGGGACTTTGGCGGTTTCACGCCCTGCATCACAGCGTCGAGCGGCTGTGGGTGGTGAATACCGGCCGCTTTCATATCGTCGATACCGCCATCATGATCGTCTTCAGCCAGACGCCGCTCTATCTGCTGGGCGCGCCGACGCCGGTCTTCCTGTGGATCAGCGGCATCACCGCGGTCACCGGCCTGCTGACCCATTGCAACATCGCCGTGCGGACCGGGCCGCTGGATTTCGTCTTCGCCACGCCCGCCCTCCATCGCTGGCATCATTCCAAGGTGCTCGAGGAAGGCAACCGGAACTACGGCGAGAACATCGTCCTCTGGGACCTGATCTTCGGCACCTATCACAATTCGAGCCGGCGGCCGCCCGCGGATATCGGCATACAGGGCCGGATCGCGCCGGGCTTCTTCGGACAGTTGTTGCAGCCCTTCACGGGCAAGGGCTTCCGCGAGCTCGTCGGCGGCGACCAGCCTTCAGCGGCCGAGTGACGGCGGCCGGTTACGCCGGCTCGCCCTCGGCCAGCGACAGCAGGCTGGCATTGCCGCCGGCCGCCGTCGTGTCGACCGAGATCACGCGCTCGGCCGCGAAGCGCGCCAGGTAGCGCGGGCCGCCGGCCTTGGGACCGGTGCCGGACAGGCCCTCGCCGCCGAAGGGCTGCACACCGACCACGGCACCAACCATGTTGCGGTTGACATAGATATTGCCGACCCGCACCGCGTCGGTGATCTGGCGCACCGTCTCGTCGATCCGGCTGTGGATGCCGAGCGTGAGCCCATAGCCGATCGCGTCGATGGCGCCGAGGATCTCCGGCAGACGGCTCGCGGGCCAGCGGATGATATGGAGGATCGGACCGAACACCTCGCCCGGCAACTGATCCAGCCGCTCGATCTCGAAGATGCGCGGCGCGAAGAAGGTGCCTTCCTCCGTTCCGGGCGGCAGCGTCAGCTGCGCCACTTTCTTCGCCTCGCGCGCCATCCGGTCGGCATGGCTATCGAGGGCGGCTCGCGCCTCCTGATCGATGACCGGGCCGATATCGGTCGCGATCAGGCCGGGATCGCCGAGCCGAAGCTCGGCCAAGGCACCGGCCAGCATCGTGCTCAGCTGGTCGGCGATATCAGATTGGACGAACAGCACGCGGAGCGCCGAGCAGCGCTGACCGGCGGAATCGAAGGCCGAACGCAGCACGTCGGCCACGACCTGCTCCGGCAGCGCCGAGCTGTCGGCGATCATGACGTTGACGCCGCCGGTCTCGGCGATGAACGGCACGATCGGCCCGCTGCGCGCCGCCAGCACCCGATTGATGATCTGCGCCACCTCGGTCGAGCCGGTGAAGGCGACGCCGGCGATGCGGGGATCGGCGACCAGGGCCGCCCCGATCGAGCCGTCGCCGGGCAGCAGATGCAGCGCATCGGCCGGTACGCCCGCCTCGTGCAGCAGCCGGACCGCCTCGATCGCGACGAGCGGCGTCTGCTCGGCGGGCTTCGCGACCACGGCATTGCCGGCGGCGAGCGCCGCCGTCACCTGCCCGAGGAAGATCGCCAGCGGAAAGTTCCACGGGCTGATACAGACGAACACGCCGCGCCCGTGCAGCCGGTAGCTGTTGCGCTCGCCGGTCGGACCGGGCAGCGGCTCGGTGCCGAACTGCGCACGGGCCTGCTGGGCATAGTAGCGGCAGAAATCGACGCCCTCCCGCACCTCGTCGAGGGCATTGCCGACGGTGCGGCCGCCTTCGCGGATGATGAGCGCCATGAAATCGGCGAGCCGCGCTTCGAGCGTATCCGCCGCGCGCTCCAGGATCTGGGCGCGGTGCTCGGCGCCGGCCTCGTCCCAGGCACGTTGCGCCCGCTGCGCACGCCCGATGGCGGCGGCGGCATCATCGCGCGTGGCCGTGACCACCGAGCCGATCGTGCGGCGCCGGTCGGACGGGTCGAGGGCCGGCACCGGCTTTCCGTTGCCCATCACGCCGCCGATCAAGGGAGCGGCCGCGACCGTCCGTTCGGCCGCCTTGTCGAGCGCCGCCTGCAGTTCGAGCAGGGTCGGGATGTCGGCCAGATCGCGGCCGCGGCTGTTGAGCCGCGTGCCATAAAGCTGGCGCGGCAGCGGAATGCGCGGGTGCGGCCTCGTCGCAAGACCGCGCAGCTTGGCGATCGGGTCGGCGACGATCTCGTCGATCGGCGCGCGCTCATCGACCAGCCGGTTGACGAAGGAGGAGTTGGCGCCGTTCTCCAGCAGCCGGCGGACGAGATAGGCCAGCAGATCCTCATGACTGCCGACCGGGGCATAGACGCGGCAGGGCCGGGCGAGCTTGTCCGACCCGACCACCTGCTCGTAGAGCGCCTCGCCCATGCCGTGAAGCCGCTGGAACTCGAAATCGGTGCGATTGCCGGCAAGCTCGACGATCGCGGCCAGGCTCAGCGCATTGTGAGTCGCGAACATCGGATAGATGGCGTCGCCCGCCGCCAGCATCCGCCGCGCGCAGGCGAGGTAATTCACATCGGTCGAGGCCTTGCGCGTGAACACCGGATATGAATCGAGCCCGCGCTCCTGGGCGCGCTTCACCTCCGTATCCCAATAGGCGCCCTTGACGAGGCGCACCATCAGCCGGCGCCGGCCGCGCCGCGCCAGATCGGCGAGGTAATCGATCACCGGCAGCGCGCGGATCTGATAGGCCTGGACGGCGAGGCCGAGCCCGTCCCAGCCGGCGAGATCGGGATCCAAGGCCAGCGCCTCGATCAGGTCGAGCGAGAGATCGAGCCGATCGGCCTCCTCGGCATCGACGGTGAAGCCCATGGCGAGCCGCTTGGCATCGAGCGCCAGCGCCTTGACCTTGGGCAGCAGCTCTTCCATCACCCGCGCCCGCTGCGCCAGCTCGTAGCGCGGGTGGAGGGCGGAGAGCTTGACCGAGATCGACGGCGCATCGGCGATCGAACGGCCTTTCACCGCCGCACCGATCTTGGCGATCGCCGTGCGGTAGCTGTCGAAATAGCGCTCGGCATCCGCCGCGGTGCGGGCGGCCTCGCCCAGCATGTCATAAGAGTGCCGGTAACCGGTCTTTTCCGCGGGGGCCGCCCGGCCGAGCGCCTCGTCGATAGTCCGGCCCATGACGAATTGCCGGCCGAGGATACGCATGGCCGCCGTCACCGCCTGGCGGATGACCGGCTCACCGGAGCGCGTGATCAGGCGCTTCAGCAGGCTCGCCGGCTCGCCCTGGCCGTTTTCCAGCTTGACCATCCGGCCGGTCAGCATCAGCGCCCAGGTCGAGGCGTTGACGAAGAGCGAGGAGGATTGGCCGACATGCTTCTGCCAATCTGCCGGCCCGATCTTGTCGCGGATGAGCCGATCGACCGTTTCGGCGTCTGGGATGCGCAGCAGCGCTTCGGCCAGGCACATCAGCACCACGCCTTCGGTCGAGGACAGCTCGTACTGATGGAGGAAGGCGTCGATGCCGCCCTTGCCGACGCGGCCGGCGCGAACCTTGGCGACGAGGTCGCGGGCGCGGGCCGCGATCCGGTCCAGCTCCTCCGCGGTCGGCTGGGCCAACCCCAGCGCCACCTCCACCGCCTCGGTCTCGTTCCGCCGGTGGGCGGCGCGAATGGCGGCACGCAGGGCGGAGGGCGGCGAGGGCGGCTCGGTGAAGATCATGACGATATAATGTCCAAAGCGGTCTTTGGGCCGGCTTGTCCCATTCGGAAGGGCGCGCGGTCAAGTGTCCGGCGGTTGTTGCGCGCGGAGCAAGCGACACTTATATTGACACTGTCGGGCAACCGACTATGGCGATAAACGGGGTATGAAATAAGCGTTACGGACCCGGGGGCAGTGCCCGGCGCCTCCACCAAATCCCGGATCGGTTGGCCGGTTTGGGGGCGATCCAGCTTCGACGTGCGTGGTAAAGGTGCTCCTTTTGCTCGGCATGATACCGCCGTTATCGGGTCAAACACCAAGTGCCAACGACAACAGCGTTGCACTCGCTGCCTAATAGGTAAGCGCGGTTCGGGGGGCACCGGGCAACAGAAGCCCCCCACTCGCAATGGCTCAGACGGCTCGGCAGTTCAGCGCAATATGGCAAAACCAACCCTCCGCTATGACAAGATGGTCGAAAGCGCGCTCCGCAGCGTGGTCCGCGACGCGCTCGCCATCACCGCCGAGCGGGGCCTGCCGGGCGGTCATCATTTCTACGTCACCTTCCGCACCGATCATCCTGGTGTCGACATCCCGGATTTCCTCAGGGCGCAATATCCCCACGAGATGACCATCGTGCTGGAGCATCAGTTCTGGGGCCTCGAGGTCGATACGGAAAAATTCGCCGTCACGCTCAGCTTCCACAGCCAAGCCCAACGCCTGATCGTGCCGCTGGCGGCGATCACCGCCTTCGCCGATCCATCGGTCAAGTTCGGTCTGGAGTTCCGGCCGGAGACCGCCGAGGAGCCCGAAGCGGCATCGGCCAAGCCCGTGGCCGCCCTGGTCGAGGTGCCGGCCAAGCCTGACGCGGACAAGGTGGAGCCCCCTCCGGGCGACAAGTCGGGCGAAGTCGTCAAGCTCGATACTTTCCGCAAGAAATAGCCAGCGGGCCGATCCGGATCACCCCGCCATCGGCGGCGGGAATATTTTCGCGCGCCTGGGATGCCGTATCGGGGCACCGCGTATATCCTTTCACGGATCAGGCCGGTGGGAGCGCTTTTGACGGTGGAGCAGGAGGACCTATCCAGCCTGGTCGCCGGCAACAAGGCATCCTGGGATGCATTCGTCGCCCGCTATGCGAGGCTCATCGCCGCCGCCGTGCGCCGGGTCGCCGGCCAGGGCAGCGATATCGAGGATATCGTTCAGGATGTCTTCGTCCGCCTGTGCAAGGACGATTTCCGGCTGCTGCGGCAGTTCGATCCGAAGCGCGCGGGCATTTCGACCTGGCTCACCATCATCGCCCGCAGCGTCGCCCATGATTCATTCCGCCGGCGCCGGGCGCCGACCCAGACGCTCGACGACACGCCGGAGATCGCCTTCTCGATCGAGCCCAGCTATGTCGAGCCGATCAAGATTCCGGACGGGCTGCTGTCGCCGCGCCAGCAACTGGTCATCACCATGCTCTATGAGCGCGAGATGGAGGTGCCTGAGATCGCGGACGCGCTCGGCGTCGATGCACAGACGGTCCGCAGCACCCATCACAAGGCCATGGTCAAGCTGCGTGCACATTTTCAGGAGTCGGTGTGAATGCGCAGGGATGGATCGCGGCGGATGATCGTAGAACCGACAGGGTCGATGTCTCGGCCGCTTGAGGCTCGAGACGCTAGGGAATTTCGCGAATGACCGACGAGACGCCTTTCGAGCCGGACCGGACGCTCTACGAGCGGTGGCGGTCGCTGCCTTCGGCCCCCGCGGCTGCGCCGCCGGATGCGATGACCCTCGCCGCCTATCTCGACGGCCGGCTCGACGAAAGCGGCAGCGCCGCGATCGAGGCAGCGCTTGCCGCCGACCCGAAGCTGCTCGACCTCCTGCTCGATCTGCGCCGGCCGATGGCGGCGGAACCGGCGCCGGGCGGGATCGTCGCCCGCGCCCAGGCATTGGTCGACGCGCTGCCGGCCAAGGTGGTGCCGTTCCGGCCGCGCCGGACGAACGGCATGAGCGCGCTCATGGCCTGGGGCGCCATGGCGGCGAGCCTGGTGCTGGTCTCGCTGGTCGGTTTCGATCTGGGCGTGCGGACGGAGCAATCCTTGAGCGCCCCGGGAACGGCGTCCGAGAGCCCGACCGATCTGTTCTATCAATCCGGCACGCTGGACGACGGGATTGGCTGAGGCACCGTCGAACCCCGCGCCTCGGCTGCGCCTGCCCCGGCCGCTCGAGATCGTGCTGGTGCTGTCGCTGTGCCTCAATTTCTTCGTGGCCGGCGGCATCGCCTATTCGCGCTGGATCGCGCCGCCGCCGCATGAGGCGGGTCCCCCAGGCCCCGAGCGGCGGCTCGACGCCATTGCGCGCCGACTCGGCCTCGATCCGGACGAGGTCAAGCCGTTCCGCGAGCTGAAACGGTCCTACCGGTCCGCCCAGGGCGTGCTCGGGGCCCAGAACCGGCCGCTGGCCGAGGAGATCTGGGAAGAGCTGGCCAAGCCGCAGCCGGAGGCGGCGCGGCTGGAGGATCTGCTCGACCGGATGGCAGCCAATCGGCGGGCCTTCCAGGGCGCCACCACGGAGGCGCTCACCCGTTTCCTCGCCGCCGTGACGCCGGAGCAAAGAGCCAGCTTCATCAAGCTGATGGAGGACCGGACCGACCCGGTCGGCGGACCGTTGCGGAACAATATCGGCAACTGAATTGCCGCCGCCGTGGCGGTCGTGGCAGGTTGCGCCCTCCGAGGCTGCCGGTGCCAATACCGCGGCGACGACCGAGACGAGAGGACAGGGCGATGTCGACCAGTGCCACCAGGATCGAGACCGACACGATGGGCGAGGTGGCGGTTCCCGCCGACCGCTATTGGGGTGCTCAGACCCAGCGTTCGCTGCAGAATTTCAAGATCGGCGGCGAGCGCATGCCACCGGCCCTGGTCCGCGCGCTCGGCATTCAGAAGAAGGCTTCGGCCCTCGCCAACCAGGCGCTGGGCAAGCTCGACAAGGCGCTGGCCGAGGCGATCGGCAAAGCCGCCGACGAGGTGATCGAAGGCAAGCTCACCGACCATTTCCCGCTGGTCGTCTGGCAGACCGGCTCCGGCACCCAGACCAACATGAACGCCAACGAGGTGATCTCGAACCGCGCGATCGAGATGCTGGGCGGCACCATGGGTTCGAAGAAGCCGGTGCATCCGAACGACCACGTCAATTACGGTCAATCCTCGAACGACAGCTTCCCGACCGCGATGCATATCGCCGCCGGCGTCGAGGCCAAGACCAAGCTGCTGCCGGCGCTGCAGCACCTGCAGAAGGCACTCGCCGCCAAGGCCGCCGAGTTCAAGGACATCGTCAAGATCGGCCGGACCCATCTCCAGGATGCGACGCCGATCACGCTCGGCCAGGAATTCTCGGCCTATGCCAAGCAGATCGAGAACGGCATCAAGCGGGTCGAGTCGGCGTTGCCGCGCATCTACGAGCTGGCCCAGGGCGGCACCGCCGTCGGCACCGGGCTCAACGCGGCCGAGGGCTTCGCCCAGCGCTTCGCCGAGGAGGTGGCGAAGCTGACGGGGCTTCCCTTCGTCACGGCCGAGAACAAGTTCGAGGCGCTGGCGGCGCATGACGCGCTGGTGGAACTGTCGGGGGCGCTCAACACCATCGCCGCCTCGGCGATGAAGATCGCGAACGATCTGCGGTTGCTGGGCTCCGGCCCGCGCTGCGGCTTCGGCGAGATCCATCTGCCGGAGAACGAGCCCGGCTCCTCGATCATGCCGGGAAAGGTCAACCCGACCCAGGCCGAGGCCATGACCATGGTTGCAAGCCAGGTGATGGGCAATCATGTCACGGTGACGATCGCCGGCAGTAATGGGCATATGGAGCTCAACGTCTTCAAGCCGGTGATCATCTTCAACGTGTTGCAATCGATCCGTCTGCTGGCCGATGCCGCCGAGAGCCTGACCGACAATTGCGTCGTCGGGATCACGGCGCAAAAGGACCGGATCGAGCGGTTGCTGCACGAATCGCTGATGCTGGTGACCGCGCTCAATCCGCATATCGGCTATGACAAGGCCGCGAAGGTGGCCAAGAAAGCGCATGCCGAGGGAACCACGTTGAAGCAGGCGGCGATGGCATTGGGCTTTCTCACTGAGGAGGAGTTCGACTTTTGGGTGCGTCCGGAAAGCATGTTGGGGCCGAGCTGATCGATCACGAGGAAGGCGGCGGCGCCGAGGCGATGCGCAAGCGATCCGTCGTGATCGCGGGCCATCGCACCAGCGTTTCGCTGGAAGAGGCGTTCTGGTTCGGCCTCAAGGAGATCGCCGAGCAGCGCGGCGTCTCGGTCAACCGGCTGGTCGAGACGATCGACGCGGCCCGCGCCACCAACCTGTCGAGCGCCATTCGCGTCTTCGTGCTGAAATGTTTTCGCGACATGTCCGGAACCCGGCATTCGACCGGGGATGGGCCACAGATTATTTGATCCTTTACCGAGGCTCACTACATTCCTAGATCTGTGATCGAGGATCCCGCCATGGGCGACGTCGTCAATCTGAACAAGTTTCGCAAAGCGCGGAACAAGGCGAAGGCCGACGCGCAGGCTGCGGAGAACCGCACTCGCTTCGGCCGATCCAAGGAAGATCTGACCAAATCGCGGACCGACACCGAGCGGACCCAGCGCGATCTGGATGGCAAGGAATTGGACTGAAGCCAATGGGTTTTGCGGGCAAGATCGACCGGGCGCGCCGGACAGCGCGACCGTCTCATCATACTGAATTGGGCTTTCGCAATCCGGACGGCACGCCGCCCCGCCTTCGCCGGCGCAATCGCGTGCTCAAATTCATCTGGCGCCAGCGCATGCATGTCGTCCGCCCGGATGTCGGCGAGCATCACGTGCTGAGCCTCGACGAGGCGCTGGCCGGGCTCGACGCGGCGGAGGGCCATGACAGCCTGACCTGGCTCGGCCATGCCGCCTTCCTGATGCGGATCGCCGGCAAGAACGTGCTGATCGACCCGTTCCTGTCGGAATATGCCTCGCCCATCCAGGGCGTCGGCCCGCGCCGCTTCTCGCCGCCGGGCCTGCCGGTCGAGCATCTGCCGCGGATCGACGTGCTGATCGTCTCGCACAATCACTACGACCATCTCGACGCCCGCACGATCGAGGCGCTGCCGAACCGGCGCCGGATGCAGGTGGTGGTGCCGCTCGGCCTCGGCCGCTTCTTCCGCCATCGCGGATTCCGCCATGTGACCGAGCTCGATTGGCACCAGGATGTCGCACTCGACGATCTAAAGCTCACCTGCGTGCCGGCGATCCACCGCTCGGCGCGCGGCCTCATCGACCGCAACCGCACGCTCTGGGCCGGCTTTATCCTGGAGAGCCCGGAGAGCCGGATCTATTTCGGCGGCGACACCGGCTATGGCGCAATCTTCCGCGACACCGGAAGGCGCTACGGCCCGTTCGACCTGGCGCTGCTCGGCATCGGCTGCTACGCGCCCCGCGCCGCCATGCACATGAACCACGCCGATCCCGAGGAGGCGATCCAGATCGCCCGCGACCTCGGCGCCGAGCGGGTGATGGGCATGCATTGGGGCACCATCATCATGACCGAGGAACCCCCTTTGGAGCCGCCCGAGCGCTTCCGCGCCGCCGCCACGGCCGCGGGATACGACCAGGACCATGCCTGGCTGCTCAATATCGGCGAGACCCGCGCGCTCCCGGCCGGCGTGCTGAAGCGGGCGGCCAAGGCGGCCTGAGCGTCAGGCTTCCGGCGCCGATAGATTATCCGAATCCGCCCGGATTTCCCGCAGAAAGCGATCGGGCCATTGCGCATTCGACAGCAGATCCCGGATATCCTCGGCGTTGAGCAGGGAGGGCACCTGCAATATCGCCTCGTCCGCCGGCGGATCGCCTGAAAGCAGCGCGTCCTCGATAGCGGGATGTTCGTGGAAGTTCATGCCGAAGCAGATCGCCATTACCGTATATACAAAGATCGAATCTTCCGAGGTGATATCGAACCCTTCGGCCTGATGGGCGATGATCGCCACCACGATGTCCAGGTCATCCGGCGTCAATGCGGAAGTTTCGTCGGGAAAATCCTCTCTCAGCACCTCCGCAAGCCGATCGAGGAACTGCTCGCGCCGGATTTCATCGAAACGCTTCAGCTGCGCATTCGAAATGGTTAGCATACCCATGCTCGTTCTATGCCTCGCCTTCGGATCTCGATCAAGAAATCGTACTCTCTTCGAGGTCCATCTTCTCGGCCAGAGCCGCCCGCCTCAGACCTTCAACAATATTTTCGAAATCGGCTTTGATTTTTAATATTTCTGAAATAAAATCTTCAATTTTTGTAAATTGAATTCTGATATTTCCTAATTCGATATCATATCCTCTCATTTTCTTTTTCGAATTTCCACGCTTTCTTTTATTTGATTGAATTTTTTTTACCGATACCGACAGAATTTCTTTGGTCATTTGAAGATCGTCAATCATTGTGGTCATTACGTCAGGTATATGTTTCACTTTTTCAAGCGCATCGGCAGCTATACTTTTTTTTGCCTTAACCATTGCAATACATAATTGCATTTCTTCTTTAAGATCGTCAAGATCAATAACAATTTGCTTACGGATTTTTTCCGGATCGAGATGGGCCGTATCCGTATCACTATCACTATTAAAACCCTGATCCTCCGCACCGCCTTTATATTTGTTCAACGTTACATGCGAATCTATCGGCTTCTTGGCCGCCAGCCGCAAATCCGCATAATATTCGCTCGCGGCTTTGCCGCCCTGAAAAGTCAGGTTGTTATTGTCCGCATGGATCAGAAGACGCTCTATCGTCTCGCATGAAATGCTCCAATACATGCCGGGGCGCTCATTGAATTCCAGACCGCCATAACCGAGGTCCCGCATAAGCTTGAGCGCGGTGAGGCAGCCCTGGCAGGGACGCTTGCCACCGCAAATCGTCATTTTGCTGGCCTTGATTTCGTCCCGTTTCGAGCTCGCGAGCAGGGCGAGCTGAATCAGCCCCTGCTCCGCATGCAGCTTCACGCCACCGTCAGCCTCGGCCGGCTGGTTGCCCCCGGTCATGCGCAACAGCAGGATCTTGTCCTTGTAACCGTCCCCGGCCAAATAATCCGACGTATCGACATCCTTGTGCGCGATCGAACCGACGTCGAGATCGATGATTTCGAACACATCCTGGATCTTGAGATCCTTCATCCGGGTCAGCATGGCCCTAACCTGCTGTTCCGTATCCGGCTCATCGGCCTTCGGCCTTCGGGATGTGCGCTCGATCAGCTTCCTTCGAAACTCGATTATGCGGGGGTCGTTGTCCGTTCCCTGCGCAAGCAGGAAATCCACGACCTTGGTGTCTCCCGCATTCTCGATTTTTTCCGTGATCAGGTCGATCGACGCGGGCAGGTTGGCCGAGAGCACCATCCGGTCATTAATGAACATCGCCTCGATCTCTTGTTCCTTCTTGACCTCGGATTTCACAGCATTGAACAGGATCTGTGATACTTGCCGCAGCATCTGCTGGTTCCGCCGTCGAACATATGGCTGTTGCCCGCGCCGTTGCTTTGTCCCAAGCGTTGTTCCTGTCGTATTGACGGCATCGGTTGGCCCGTAAAGCTTTTCGAGCTGAAATCTTTTCTGATTCTTCTGGCAAAAAATTACGCTGCCGCCAATTTTTTGCTGTTCAAAATTTACCTTGTATTTGCTTTCTTCGGGATTCTCCCCGCGCGACTTTTTCGCCTGCCTTGCGGGAGGGGTGTCACCGGATCGCTTGCGTTTCCCGCCGCTCGGAGGCGTAGCCAACATCGTTGAAGCTCCAATCTGTTCGTCTGATCCACCTGCGCCGCACTGCGGCAAGCCACCGCCCCTTGCACAACCGACGCGATACTTACTGTACACGGATAGCCTGTCGCGATAAAAGATTCCATCGTCGCGCGTGTAGAGGGTGTCGTGGCCGACCAGGCTGAAAAGCAGAGTTGGATGTTCCGTGTGCTCGGCATTCAGACCAGCGCCGACGAGAGGGCGCCTGTCAGCATCCTGCCCGAAGCGCCCGAGGAAGCCACTCCGCAGGTCTTGGCGCTGACCGATGCGGCGGAAAGGGGCATGCCGTTCTGCGAGGAGTGTCCCTCGGCCCCCTTGGACGAAGCCGAGGCTGCCGATGTCTGACCCTACAGCCGATCTCCGGCGCCTGCGCCAGGCGCCGGCATTTGTCGGCTGCGATCCGGAGGCCAGGCTCTTCTGCGTGATCGATGCGGCAAGCGATACCCGCATCTATCCCGCCCTCCGACGCTTCGCCGCCCGGGAGCGGATCGTATCGCTCTATCAGGGTAATACGGCTGTGGAGCTCGCCTCGGCGGCTCCTTATCTCGTCGAGCCTCATGCGGACGGTGCGCTGCTCGGCTGGCTGTTCGACGAGTTGCAGGACGAGTGCTGGGGAATTCTGCTATGGAGCACCGCGCCGCTCGAAGAGCTGCGCGCGCATTTTCGCCGGCTGAGCCGGGTGCGTACCGAGGACGGGCGAACCCTGCTGTTCCGCCTCTACGACCCGAGGGTCCTCGCCACCTTTCTGCCCATGTGCGACGAGGCCCAGCTCACCCAGACTTTCGGACCGATATCGGTCTTCGGCGCATCCGTTCCGGACAGCTGGGACGTTACTCTGCTGACACAGGCATCGGGAGCGATACTGGAGGCGACGTTGAGCCTTGAGCCGGCCGAGTGAGCCGGATACCCGCCGTCACGCCAGGAACCTGGATCGAATCTCCGCGCTCGGCACCATGCACTGTTCCTTCCGGCCGAAGAGCGCATAGCGGTTCCGCGCCACCCGATCGTAGAGCCAATCGGCGAGCGGGCGCGGCAGCACCCGGCCGATCCGCAAGAGCGGCCACGGGCTTCTGAGAAAACGGGCGAGCTCGAAAGCGGCATCGGATTTGAGATGCAGCCGGCCGCGATCGAGGAAGATGAAGCTATCCCAATCGTCAAGCGGCAGGCCGTGGCGGCGCAGCACTGTCCGCCCGGCCTCGGACTGCATGGCTGCGAAACGCAGCCGCCCGGTCCGGTCATGCGTCACCAGGAACCGGGCGGACGCGCTGCACAGATTGCAGACGCCGTCGAACAGCACGAGCGGCCCCTGGGTCAGCACATCGTCGGGTGCCATCCTCGGTCAGACCGCGACGATCTTGCCCGGATTCATGAGATTGTCCGGATCGAGGGTCCGCTTGATGCCGGCCATCACGCTGAGCGCCTCGGCGCCGTGCTCGGCTTCGAGGAAGCGCATCTTGCCGTAGCCGACGCCGTGCTCGCCGGTGCAGGTGCCCCCGAGGCGCAGCGCCCGCTCGACCATGCGGTCATTGATCCGCGTCGCCTCCTCGAACTCGGCCGGATCGTCGGGATCGAGCACGAAGGTCAGGTGGAAATTCCCGTCGCCGACATGGCCGACGAGCGGCACCGGCATGCTGGCATTGGCGAGATCCTTCTTGGTCTCGCCGATCGCCTCGGCCAGGTTCGAAATCGGCACGCAGACATCGGTGGCCCAGCCCTTGGCGCCCGGCCGGAGCCCGAGGCAGGCATAGAACGCGTTGTGCCGCGCCTGCCAGAGCTTGGCGCGCTCCTCGGGCGAGCTCGTCCAGCGAAAGCCCTCGCCGCCCTGCTCGGCCGCGAAGGCGGCGACCGTCTCGGCCTGCTCGGCGACGCTCGCCTCGGAGCCGTGGAACTCGAAGAAGAGCGTTGGCGCCACCTTGAGATCGAGCTTGTCGTAGCGGTTACAGGCATCGATCTGGACCTCGTCCAACAGCTCGATGCGCGCGACCGGCACGCCGGCCTGGATCGTCGCGATCACGGTATCGACGGCGGCGCCGATCGTGGGAAAGACGCAGATCGCGGCCGAGATCGCCTCGGGGATGCCGTGCAGCTTCAGCGTCACCTCGGTGATAATGCCGAGCGTGCCTTCGGAACCGACGAACAGGCGCGTGAGGTCATAGCCGGCCGAGGATTTGCGCGCGCGGTTGGCGGTCTTGACCACGCGCCCGTCGGCCAGCACGACCTGGAGCGCCAGCACATTCTCGCGCATCGTGCCGTAGCGCACGGCATTTGTGCCGGACGCGCGCGTCGCCGCCATCCCGCCGATCGAGGCGTCGGCGCCCGGATCGATCGGGAAGAACAGGCCGGTGTCGCGCAGATGCTCGTTCAATTGCTTGCGGCGAACCCCGGGCTCGACCGTGCAGTCGAGATCTTCGGGCGAGACGCGCAGCACCCGGTTCATCTGGCCGAGATCGATCGAAAGGCCGCCGCGCCGGGCCGCGACATGGCCTTCGAGCGCCGTGCCCGTGCCGAACGGGATCATCGGCATCTTGTATTGGCTGCAGATCTTGGCCGCGTCCACGACATCTTCGGTCGAGCGGGCGAAGAAGACCGCATCCGGCGCCTCGACCGGATGATAGGATTCGTCATGGCCGTGCTGCTCGCGGATCGCCGTCGCCGTTGAAACCTGTTCGCCGAAGCGCTGTTTCAGAATATCGATCGCGATGCCGTATGATTGCGGCGTCTCGGCTGTCATCCTCGGCTTCCTCCGTCATTTGCGGCAGGATAGGCAGGGCTGCGGCCGGTCGGCAAGCGCCCGTCTTGACGGGTGGCCGGCACAGAAGCTATGCCGGCCGAACGTTGAGGAGATTTGATTGAGCATCTGGGGCCGCATCCGCGACGAGGTCGCCGAGCTCAAATGGGGCACGCTGCTCGGGCTCGAGGAGGCGCCTGCGCGCGCCTCGGGCGAGGCGCGGCCGGCCGCCGTCAAGCAGGTGGGCTTCACCATCGCCGTCATCGCGCTCGGCGCCAAGATGGCGAAGGCCGACGGCGTCGTCACCGATTCCGAGATCGAGGCTTTCCACGAAGTGTTCCAGGCCCCGGAGGCCGAGCGCGCCAATGTCGAATTCTTCTTCGACCTGGCCCGGCGCAGCACGACCGGCGCCGACACCTACGCGCGTCAGGCGGCGAAGCTGCTCGACGGCAACCGGCCGGTGCTGGAGGACCTGCTGGGGGCACTCTTCTATATCGCGCGCGCCGACGGCACCTTCGCGCCGTCCGAAGACGACTATCTCGCCCGCATCGCGCAAATTTTCGGCTTCGACGCCACCGATTACCGCCGCATCCGCGCCTTTCATCTGGGCGGCGAGGCCGGCGAGGACGATCCCTATCTGATCCTGGGGATCGCACCCGACGCCTCCCCCGCGGACATCAAGGCACGCTGGCGCGAGCTGGTGCGCGAGAACCATCCCGACCGGACCATGGCGCTGGGCCTGCCGGCGGAGTTCGTCTCGATCGCCACGGCCAAGCTCGCCCGCATCAATGCCGCCTACGACAAGCTGAAGCCGGCCAACGAGCCGGAGGACGAGGCCGGCTGATGGCGTCCCCGCCGCTCGTCGCATTGCGTGACGCATTCCTGACTTTCGGTGGCCGCCCGACCTTCTCGGGCGCCTCGCTCGCGATCGCCGGCGGCGAGCGCATCTGCCTGGTCGGCCGCAACGGCAGCGGCAAATCGACCCTGTTAAAGGTGCTCGCCGGCCTGGTCGAGCTCGATAGCGGCGAGCGCTTCCTGCAACCGGGTGCCCATGTCGTCTATATGCCGCAGGATCCGGTGTTCGATCCGACCATGACCATCGCCGAGCATGTGGCGCTGGGCCTGGCGCCGGGCGAGACGCTGGAGCGGGAAGGCTACAAGGTTGAGGCGATCCTGTCCGAAATCGGGCTCGATCCCGCGCGTAAGCTCACCGATCTCTCGGGCGGCGAGGGGCGGCGCGTGTCGCTCGCCCGGCTTTTCGTCGGCGATCCCGAGATCATCCTACTCGACGAGCCGACCAACCATCTCGACATCCCTGCGATCGAATGGCTGGAAAGCCGGCTCGCGGAGTTTCGCGGCGGGCTGCTGCTGATCAGCCATGATCGCGCCCTGCTGAAGCGTGTGGCCAAGCGCGTGCTGTGGCTCGATCGCGGCCGGCTCATGAGCATGGACAAAGGCTATGACGCCTTCGACGAATGGGTCGAGGGCATCCGCGCCGCCGAGCTGGCCGAGCAGGACCGGCTCGACAAGAAGTTGGCGAGCGAGACGGTCTGGCTGCACCAGGGCATCTCGGCCCGGCGCACGCGCAACATGGGCCGCGTCCGCGCGCTCCTGGCGCTGCGCCAGGAGCGCGCGCAGCGCACCTCGGTCGGCATGGTCAAGCTGTCCGGCCCGGCGACCCAGGCCGGCGGCCAGCTCGTCGTCGAGTTCCAGCACATCTCGAAGAGCTTCGGCGAGCGGGTCATCGCCAAGGATTTCTCGACCCGCGTGCTGCGCGGCGACCGGATCGGCATCATCGGCCCCAACGGCGCGGGCAAATCGACGCTGTTGAAGCTGCTGACCGGCGGGCTGGAGGCCGATAGCGGCACGATCCGGCGCGGCACCAATCTCATTCCCGCCTATTTCGACCAGCGCCGGCTCGGTCTCGACGGCAAGGCCAGCCTGCGCGAGAATTTGGCCGGCAAGGAGGGCGACACGATCTTCGTCCAGGGCCAGCCGCGCCATGTCGTCTCCTACATGCGCGACTTCCTGTTCGACGACCGCCAGGCCCAGCAGCCGGTCGACAGTCTGAGCGGCGGCGAGCGCAACCGGCTGCTGCTGGCCAAGGTGCTGGCCCAACCCTCGAACCTGCTCGTGCTCGACGAGCCGACCAACGATCTCGACATGGAGACGCTCGACCTGTTGGAGGAGCTGCTCGCCGATTACGAGGGCACGCTGCTGCTGGTGAGCCACGACCGCGACTTCCTCGACCGGCTGGTCGGCAGCGTCATCGCGGTCGAGGGCGACGGCGTCATCGCCGAATATGTCGGCGGCTATACCGACTATCTGCGCCAGCGGCCGCCGAAGCCGGCCGCTCGCACCGTCTCGGCCAAGGCGGCGCCGCGCGCCGACCGACCCAAGGCGGCGCGGCTGGGATTTCGCGAGCAGCAGGACCTGGCGAAGCTTCCGGCCCTCATCGACAAGCTGACGGTCGAGAAGGGCAAGCTCGAGACGCAACTCGCCGATGCCGGCCTCTATAGCCGCGATCCCGACGCCTTCGCCAAGGCCACGGCGCGGCACGAGGCGGTATTGATCGAGATCGCCGAGGCCGAGGACCGCTGGATCGAGCTGGAGATGAAGCGAGCCGAGATCGAAGCATGATCGTCCACGATCGGCCCTCGCCCAATCATGGGCCGCGCCGTCCGGGCGCGCCGATCGACATGCTGATCCTGCACTATACCGGGATGGCGAGTGCCGAGGCGGCGCTCGCCCGCCTGACCGACCCCGCGGCGGAAGTGAGCTGCCATTGGCTCGTCGACGAGGACGGCAGCGTCTATCGGCTGGTCGCGGAGGAGCGGCGCGCCTGGCATGCCGGCCACGCCTATTGGGCCGGCGAGCGCGACGTCAACAGCCGCTCGATCGGCATCGAGCTGGTCAATCCCGGCCATGAATGGGGCTACCGTCCCTTCCCGGCGGCGCAGATGGCAGCGCTGCGCGAACTCGCCCTCGGTATCGTGGGGCGTCATCCCATCCCCGCCCATCGCGTGCTCGGTCATTCCGACGTGGCGCCGGGCCGGAAGCAGGATCCGGGCGAGCTGTTCGATTGGGCCTGGCTTGCCGCCGAAGGCGTCGGGCTCTGGCCCGATTGGTCGATCCCGGTCGAGCCGGCGGCGCCGGAGCCGGCGCTCGCGGCCATCGGTTACGCGGTGGGAGATCATGGGATCGATGCCGATCTCGCCGCCGCCTTTCAGCGCCATTATCGGCCGGGCAAGATCGATGGCCGGCTCGACACCGAGTGCCTGTCGCGAATTTCCGCGCTTTTTCACGCTGTGCCCGTGCCCCACCATTGACGGCGGCGGGTGGGCACCGTAAGCCCTCCCGGCCAGACGGCTGGATGACCGCCCTCGCCCTTCGCGGCGGGGGAGGAAAGTCCGGGCTCCACGGAAGACACGGTGCCGGGTAACGCCCGGCGAGGGCGACCTTAGGGAAAGTGCCACAGAAAGCAAACCGCCCAAGCATGCCCGGCCTCGGCCGGCGTGACGGCAAGGGTGAAAGGGTGCGGTAAGAGCGCACCGCGGGCCCAGCAATGGGAACGGCTTGGTAAACCCCACCGGGAGCAAGACCAAGTAGGGATGGCTGGCCGGCGCTTCGCTTCTCGGAGCAAGGCGACCGGCAGGCGGGTCTTTCGCGCCGTCATCCGGGTGCGTCGCGCGAGGCGCCTGGTAACAGGCGTCCCAGAGGAATGGTCATCCAACGAACCTCGGTTCGGGGACAGAACCCGGCTTACAGGCCGTCTGGCGTTTCTCATCGGCTTGTCTCGGCCGGAACGATCGGTTATCTACCGTCGGTAGCAGAACATTCGAGGTTGGCGACGTCATGCGCATCTCTTGGTCGATGATATCCGGAGCGCTCGTCCTGGCGGCGGGCCTGCTTCTGGCCGGAGAGAGCATCGCGGCGGACTGCCAGCTCAAGGCCTATGGCTCATTGACCGTTGCAGCAAACGACCAGGAACAAATGGTGTTTCCGGTCACCATCGAAAACCACACCCTGCAGGCGGCGTTCGAGCCTGCACTGAGTCGAAGCCAGATCGGCAAGAAGGTTCTGAAGGATATAGGCAAGGCGCCGCGTTCCGGATACCTCGCGGACACCGTTACCCTCGACAAGCTGGTGTTCGGAAAGCTGACCGTGGCGTCGCCGACCCTCGATGTCATCGATCTGCCGCCAGGCATCGATATCGAGCTGGGCCAAAATGTGCTGAGGCTCGTCGATCTGGAACTCGATCTTGCCAAAGGCACGATCAGGCTGTTCTCCCCGGAACATTGTCCAGATCAAGCCGTCTACTGGGCGCCTGAGCATTACGAGTTCGATTACGAGGATACTCATTTCGGCGGCCAGTTCGAGGCGTCGGTAAATGGTCATCCTGTCAAAGCCATCCTGGCGCCGGGCAGCGCTTACAGCAGGATCAATATTTCTGAACTTTCCGCACTCGGCATCACCAAGCAGGGCGAAAACGATCTCATCCTCGATACGCTCGAATTCGGCGGCATTCGCCTGAAGCGCATTTCAGCCGGAACGATACAATATAACCTCATCAGCCATGAGTCTTCGAGCGGGACACATCTGAAGCCCACGGCCGTCGAGGCGCCGACATTACTGGTCGGAACGGATGTGTTGCGGAAACTCCGGCTCTTCGTCGCGAACGGCACCCATAAGATCTATTTCACGGTCGGTGACGGGGCCTGAGCAGGCGTTCGTTTCAGCCCGCCGGTTGAGCGGGGCAATAAAAATCCGCGCCGTGATCGAGCCCGCACAATAAAACGCTCACCACCGCCACACACCAATAGCCTGATCTCCTTGGCAGAACAGCCACCGCAGGGCGAAAATGCGCCGCTGTCGCGGCAAAATTATGCTTAACAATAGATTAATGATTCATCTTAATTATGAGATGCGCCTGATAATGCCCTGCACTGCCCAGTGAAAATGCCGAGATCAGGTGAGATCCATCAGGAACAGAAAGGGAACAAATAGAACGCCTCCATAGCCCAAGAATAGTTCGACCGTGTTTCGGCAGAGCCCGCCGCGATCATTGGGCCGCTGCTGTGCTTGTCCCACGACGAACGGCTCTCTACAGCGGTTTTTCGGCGTTTTAGGCTGGCGAACCCATTGACTCCCATAATCTCCCATGTTACTCCCAAGCTGTCCCATGACAGGGAGCTTGGACAGAGGGGACGTCCATCTTTCGCAGGGCCTGATGGAGGCCGGTCATGGGACATGCCGTTGGGGATGTTCCGTGGCGCTTTTTCTGGGGCAGTTCGAGAATAAGATCGACAAGAAGGGGCGGGTCTCTGTGCCCGCTCCCTTCCGCTCGATCCTCGGCGCGCCCACGGGGAACGTCGCCTTCTTCTTTCCGCCGGACAAATCGCCTTCGCTCGAAGGCGGCGGCCCGGACCGGCTCGAGAAGTTGCAGGAGCGGCTCGACCAGCTCGGCGAGTTCACGCCCGAATATCAGCGGCTTCAGCTCATGTTCAACGACGCGATCGAGCTGCCCTTCGATCCGGAAGGCCGCATCATGCTGCCGCGCAAGCAGATCGAGCGCGCCCAAATCGATGAGATCGCGCTGTTCGTCGGCTCCGGCCGGACCTTCCAGGTCTGGGCGCCGGCGAACTACGCCGCCCATCGCGAGCGTGTCGAGCAGGTGCAGAACGCCGCCGCCAACCTGCCGCCGGCCAGCCAAGGGGGAGCCGCCGCATGAGCGATCTCCATCATATCCCCGTCCTCGTCGATCAGGTCGTGCTGGCGCTGGCGCCCCAGGATGGCGAGACCATCATCGACGGCACCTTCGGCCTCGGCGGCTATAGCCGCGCGCTGCTCGAAGCGGCTCCCTGCCGGGTCGTCGGCATCGACCGCGATCCGAACGCGATCGCCGCCGGCGAACGCCTGGCCGCCTCATATCCGGGCCGCCTGTCGCTGATCGAGGGTAGGTTCGGCCAGATGGAGCGGCTGCTGGGTGCGGCCGGCATCGACGCGGTCGACGGCGTGGCGCTCGATCTCGGCGTTTCCTCGCCGCAGCTCGACGACCCCACCCGCGGCTTTTCCTTCCGCTTCGACGGCCCTCTCGACATGCGCATGGGAAAAGACGGGCCGAGCGCCGCCACGCTGGTCAATACGCTGGGCGAGGCCGAGCTCGCGGACATCATCTGGCGCTATGGCGAGGAGCGGCTGTCGCGCCGTGTCGCCAAGGCGATCGTCGCCGCCCGCGAGGAAGCGCCGATCGAACGCACCGCGGCCCTCGCCCGCATCGTCCGCTCGGTGGTGAAGGCGAGCCGCGACGGCATCGATCCGGCGACGCGGACCTTCCAGGCGCTGCGCATCCACACCAATGACGAGCTGGGCGAGCTGATGCAGGGCCTGAGCGCCGCCGAGCGGCTGCTCAAGGCCGGCGGCCGGCTTGCCATCGTCTCGTTCCATTCGCTCGAAGACCGGGTGATCAAGCAGTTCCTGCGCGAGCGGGCCGGCGAGATGCCGTCGGGCTCGCGCCACCTGCCTGAGACGACGGCCCGGCGCGCGCCCAGCTTCCGTCTGACCCAGCGCAAGCCGACCGTCGCCGACGAGGCCGAGATCCGGCGCAATCCCCGTGCCCGCTCGGCCAAGCTGCGCGTCGCCGAACGCACCGCCGCACCGGCCTGGCCGGCCGCACATCCAGGGGAGATCGCGCCATGATCCGTCCGACCACGATGGCCGCCTTCACCCTCTGCGGTGCGCTGCTGTTCGGCCTGTTCGAGGTCAAGTACGACGTGCAGTCGCTCGAAGGGCAGCTCGCCAAGATCGATCGCGACATCGACGCCGATCAGCGCGAGCTGCATGTGCTCAAGGGCGAATGGGGCATGCTGACCCAAGGCCAGCAGCTCGCCGGCCTGGCGCAGCGCCATCTGGCCGCCGAGCAGCTGAAGCCGATGGCGCCGGGCCAGCTCGGCGATTTCGACGCGCTGCCGCTGCGCGCCGACCCGCCGGCCATCGCCGGTGCCGATCCCTCCATCGAAAGCGTCTTGCGCGCCATGCAGGTCTCCGAGCTGAAGCCGGAGACTCCTTCCCCCAGCCGCACGCCGTCGAGCGCTGCGGCCAAGCCGAGGCTCGTGCGATGAAAGCGGCGCCCCTCGAGGACGACGACAACCCCTGCCGTCCCCGGCACTTCAGACCGAACCTGACCCCGGCCGGCGATGCCGCCGCACCCGCGGGCCGGTCGCTGGCGCTCGGCCGCAAGCGGCTGCTCGTGACCGGCGGCGTGTTCCTGTTCGCCTTCACGCTGATCTGCGGGCGCCTGACCCAGGTCAGCCTGCTGAGGGCACCCGACGCCGATCTCGTCCATCTGACCCAGCCCCAGGCGCAGAAGCCGGTCGACTACCCGCGCGCCGACATTATCGACCGCAACGGCGTCGTGCTGGCGACCACGCTCGAAAGCCAGTCGCTCTTCGCCAACCCCCATCTCGTCCCGAACGCTGTCGAAGCGGCGCACGGGCTCGCCAAGGTGCTGCCCGGCACCAAGGAATCGGAGCTGCTGAGCCGCCTCACCGAGGATAAGAGCTTCGTCTGGCTCTATCGGCACCTGACGCCGGGCCAGCAGGCGGCCGTGCTCGGCCTCGGCATTCCCGGCGTCGATTTCCAACGCGAGGACCGGCGGCTCTATCCGGCCGGCCCGCTCGCCGCCCATGTCGTGGGCTTCACCAATACCGACGAGAAGGGCCAGGCCGGGTTCGAGCACTCCTTCGAAAGCGCGCTCACCTCCAGCAACAAGCCGGTGCAGCTCTCGATCGATGTCCGCCTGCAGGCGATCGTCAAGGAGGAGATGCAGAAGACCATCGACGATTTCAGCGCGGTCGGTGCCGCGGGCCTGGTCATGGACGTGAAGACCGGCGAGTTGCTGTCGATGGTGTCGCTGCCGGATTTCGACCCGAACGACCCGAAATCGGCGATGGTGCAGCCGGCCGAGAAGGGCGAGCCCGCCCCGGTCTACAACCGCTCGACCAACGCGCTCTACGAGATGGGCTCGGTCTTCAAGATCTTTAATACGGCGCTCGCGCTCGACAGCCACAAATCGACGCTGACCTCGATCTACAATACCGATCCGATCCATATCGGGCGCTTCATCATCCATGACTATCACCCGTTCAACCGGCCCGCGTCGGTAACGGAGATCTTCATGGAGTCGAGCAATATCGGCTCGGCCCGCATGGTCATGGAGAGCGGCCCGGAGGCGCAGAGGGCCTTCCTCGACAAGCTCGGCCTGCTGCATCCGCCGCAGATCGAGATTTCCGATGTCGGCGTGCCGCGCGTGCCCAACCCGTGGCGCGAGATCAACGCCATGACCATCGCCTATGGCCATGGCCTGTCGGTGAGCCAGCTGCAGACCGCGATCGCCGCCAATGCCATTGTCGATGGCGGCATCCTGCGCCCGGCGACGCTGCTGAAACAGCCGGAAGGCTATGTGCCGCCCGGCGTGCGCGTGGTCACGCAGCACACCTCGGAAGAGATGCGCAAGCTGCTGCGGCTGGTCGTGACCGACGGCACGGCCAAGCAGGGCGGCGACGTCCCCGGCTACCTGGTCGGCGGCAAGACCGGCACCGCCGAGAAGGTGTTCGGCCATGGCTACGCCAAGAAGGCGTTGCTGTCCTCCTTCATTGGGGTCTTCCCGATCAACGATCCACAATATATGGTGTTCGTGACGATCGACGAGCCGCACGGCACCAAGAAATCCTATGGCTTTGCCACGGCCGGCTGGACCGCGGTGCCGGCGGTCTCGCGGATCATCGCCCGAATGGCGCCACTTTTCGGCATTAAGCCGATCGAAGAGACGCCGGAGATCCATCGGGCGATCACCATCGATATCCCGGGGTCGAGCAAACAAGTTGCGGTCAACTGAGTTCATGGAAGCGAGCCCTCGCCATATTCCGGCGCGTTCGCCCGCCTCCGACCCCGACATCGCCGGGATCACGGCGGATTCGCGTCTGGTCCGTCCCGGCAGCCTGTTCGTCGCCCTCGCCGGCACGAAGGCCGATGGGCGCAGCTTCATCGCCGACGCGCTGGCCCGCGGCGCCAGCGCGATCCTGACCGACGAGGCGGCCGCCGGCGCCCTTGCCGACCTGCCCGTGCCGGTCTTCGCCGACGCCAATCCGCGCCGCCGGCTGGCCCTGCTCGCGGCCCGCTTCTACGGTGCCCAGCCGACCACGGTCGCGGCCGTCACCGGCACCAACGGCAAGACCTCGACCGCCGCCTTCACCAAGCAGATCTGGAGCGTCGCCGGCCATCGCGCCGCCGCCCTCGGCACGCTCGGCATCGACGGGCCGGACGGGCTGCGCGCCGGCAGCATGACCACCCCTGACCCGGTCATCCTGCATGAGGTGCTGGCTGAACTGGCCCGCGACCGGGTCGATCATCTGGTCATGGAGGCCTCGTCCCACGGGCTCGATCAGTACCGGCTCGACGGGGTTCGCATCGCCGCCGCCGCCTTCACCAACCTGACCCAGGACCATCTCGACTATCACGGCACGATGGCGGCCTACCTGGCGGCGAAGCTTCGGCTGTTCGAGCATGTGCTGGCGCCGGGCGGCGTCGCCGTGATCAACGCCGACATCCCGGAATTCCAGGCGGCATCCGAGGCGGCCCGGCATGGGCGCCACCCGATCATCGATTTCGGCACCGAAGCCAAGGCGATCAGGCTTGTCGACCGGCGCGCCGTCGAGGGCGGCCAAGTGCTGGAGCTCGACATTCTCGGCCGCCGCCGCTCGGTCCTGCTGCCGCTCGCCGGCGGCTTCCAGGCGATGAACGCGCTGGCGGCACTCGGCCTCGCCGTCGGCACCGGCGTCGATGCCGACGCAGCGCTGGACGGCGTGGCCAAGCTCGCCGTCGTGCGCGGCCGGCTGGAGCAGGTCGCGACGGTCAAGGGCGCCCCGGTCTTCGTCGATTACGCCCATACGCCCGACGGGTTGGACAAGGTGCTGACCGCGTTGCGGCCGCATGCGACGGGCAAGCTCGTCTGCGTGTTCGGCGCCGGCGGCGACCGCGATCCGACCAAGCGGCCGAAGATGGGCGCCATCGTCGCCCGTCTCGCCGACACCGCCATCGTCACCGACGACAACCCGCGCAGCGAGGATCCGGCCGACATCCGCCGCGCCGTGCTGGCGGCCTGCCCCGGCGGCATCGATATCGGGGACCGCGCGCAGGCGATCGAGACCGCGATGCGCGGGCTCGCGGCCGGCGACGTGCTGGTCATTGCCGGCAAGGGCCATGAGCAGGGCCAGACCATCGCCGGCGTGGTGCATCCCTTCGACGACGCGACCGTCGCGCGCACGACCGCCGCCCGCCTCGGCGAGGGGTGATGCGCGAGACCCCCACCCCGCTCTGGACGCCCGCCGAGCTGGTCGGCGCGGTCGACGGGGCGGTCGTCGGTCCGCCGCCCTCGGCCGCGACCGGCGTCTCGATCGACAGCCGCACGCTGGAGCAGGGCGACCTGTTCGTGGCCCTGGTCGGGCCGCGCGTCGACGGCCACGCCCACATCACCGAAGCGCTGGCGCGCGGCGCCGCCGGCGCCGTCGTCGCCCGCCTGCCGGGCGATCTGCCCGAGCATGCGCCGCTGGTGCAGGTCGACGATACCCAGAGCGCTTTGGAAAAGCTGGGCGACGCCGCCCGCCGGCGCAGCACGGCCCGTATCCTCGCCGTCACCGGCAGCGTCGGCAAGACCGGCACCAAGGAGATGCTGGCGACCGCCCTCGCGCCGCAGGGCCGCACCCACCGCTCGCTCGCCAGCTACAATAATCATTGGGGCGTGCCGCTGAGCCTGGCGCGAATGCCGCGCGAGGCGCGCTTCGGCGTGTTCGAGCTGGGCATGAACCAGCCGGGCGAGATCGCGGCGCGGACGCGGCAGGTGCGCCCGGACATCGCCATCATCACCACGGTCGAGCCGGCGCATCTCGAATTCTTCGAGGGCATCGAAGGCATCGCCGACGCCAAGGCCGAGATCTTCCTCGGCATGACCGGCCAGGGCACGGCCATCCTCAATCGCGACAATCCGATGTTCGACCGGCTGGCCGCGGCGGCGAAGGAGCGCGGGCTCAGCCGGATCGTGGGCTTCGGTGCCCACGAGTCCGCCGATGTGCGGCTGCTGGAGGCGGCGCTGCAGCCGGATCGGACCAGCATCAAGGCCCGGGTCCACGGCCGCGATTTCGTCTATCGGCTGGGCCAGCCGGGCCGGCACCTGGCCATGAACAGCCTGGCGGTCATCGCCGCGGTCGCAGCGCTCGATGCCGATCTCGACCTCGCCGCCGAGGCGCTGGCGAATTTTGAGGGCCTAGCCGGACGCGGCCGCCAAGCGCCGATCGCCGTCGCGGGCGGCGAGGCGCGGCTGATCGATGAAAGCTACAATGCGAGCCCGGCCTCGATGCGCGCCGCCTTCGCCGTGCTTTCCTATGCCGGCGCCCGCCGCCGCATCGCCGTGCTGGGCGACATGCGCGAGCTCGGCGCCGAAGCGCCGGCGCTCCATAAGGCGCTGGCCGAGCCGATCGAGGCCGCCGGCATCGATCTCGTCTTCGCCGCCGGCCCGCTGATGCGGCATCTCTTCGACGCACTGCCCGAAAGCCGCCGCGGCGGCTGGGCCGAGAGCGCCGCCGACCTCGCCGCCGCCGTGCTCTCGGCCTTGGCGCCCGGTGACGTGATCACGGTCAAGGGCTCGCTCGGCAGCCGTATGGCCGACATCGTCAAACCCCTCCTCGCCGGCGACGCCGCCGCGAACCGGACGAGGAGCTAGGATCATCATGCTGAACTTTCTGGTGCCGCTGAGCGACTCGTTCCACCCTTTCAACCTGCTTCGCTACGAGACCTTTCGCACCGGCGGCGCGCTCATGACCGCGCTCTTCATCAGCTTCGCGTTCGGGCCCCGCGTCATCGCCTGGCTGAAGAGCAAGCAGGGCGAAGGTCAGCCGATCCGCCTCGACGGGCCGGAAAGCCATCTGGTGCGCAAGCGCGGCACGCCGACCATGGGCGGCTTTCTCATCCTGCTGGCGCTGGAAGGCTCGACGCTGCTCTGGGCCGATCTGCAGAACGCCTTCGTCTGGATCACGCTCATGGTCACCGCCGGCTTCGGCGTGGTCGGCTTCTTCGATGATTACCGCAAGCTCACCAAGCGCTCCTCGGCCGGGCTTTCGGGCCGGCGCAAGCTGCTGGTCGAGGTCTTGATCGCGGGCATCGCCTGCACCGCCATCGTCACGATCACCGATCCCACGCTCAATACCCGTTTCGCCGTGCCGTTCTTGAAGAACGTGCTGCTCGATCTCGGCGTCATGATCGTGCCGGTGGCGACCTTCGTCGTCGTCGGCGCCTCGAACGCCGTCAACCTCACCGACGGGCTCGACGGACTCGCCATCGTGCCCTCGATGATCGCCGCCGCCTCCTTCGGCCTCATCGCCTATCTCGCCGGCAACGTCGTCTTCGCCAACTACCTGCAGATCCATCATGTGCCGGGCACCGGCGAGCTCGCGGTCTTCTGCGGCGCGCTGGTCGGTGCTGGTCTGGGCTTTCTCTGGTTTAACGCGCCGCCGGCCATGGTCTTCATGGGCGATACCGGCTCGCTCTCGATCGGAGCCGCCCTCGGCACCATCGCCGTCATCACCAAGAACGAGATCGTCCTCGCCATCATCGGCGGCGTGTTCGTGCTCGAGACCGTCTCGGTCATCGTCCAGGTGGCGAGCTTCAAGCTCACCGGCCGCCGCGTCTTCCGCATGGCGCCGATCCACCATCATTTCGAGAAGAAGGGCTGGCAGGAGCCGACCATCGTCATCCGCTTCTGGATCATCGCCTCGGTCCTCGCGATCGTCGGCCTGTCGACGCTGAAGCTCAGATGATCACGGGTCTCCCCTTCCATAACCGACCCGTCGCGGTCCTGGGCCTCGCCCGCTCCGGCCTCGCCGCCGTCGAAGCGCTCGAGGCCTCGGGCGTCCGGGTGCTGGCCTGGGACGATTCGCCGGCCGCGCGCGAAGCGGCAGCGGCACGCGGCATCGCGCTCACCGATCTCGGCACCGCCGACCCCGCCCAATGGGCGGCCCTGGTCATGAGCCCGGGCATTCCGCTCACCCACCCGACGCCGCACGCACTCGCCCGCCGCGCCGAGGAAGCCAGCGTGCCGGTAATCGGCGACATCGAGCTGCTGTGGCTGGCGAATACCGGCTCCGGGTTCATCGGCATCACCGGCACCAATGGCAAATCGACCACGACGGCCCTGATCGGCCACATCCTTTCCAAGACCGGCAAGCCGGTCGCGGTCGGGGGCAATCTTGGCACACCCGTTTTGTCCTTGCCGCCGCTCGGCGGTGATGGTCATTACGTCATCGAAATGAGCTCGTTCCAGCTTGATTTGATCGAGGAGACGCGGTTCTCGGTCGCGATCCTGCTCAACGTCACGCCGGACCATCTCGACCGGCATGGCGACATGGCGGGCTATGTCGCGGCCAAGCGCCGGATCTTCCGCAACCAGACCGCGGCGGATACCGCCATCGTCGCGATCGACGACGATTATTGCCGTACCGTGGCCGACGGCCTCGCCGCGCGCACCATCCGCATCTCCGCCGAGCGCGCCGTCGCCGGTGGCATCTACGCGCTCGACGGCCGCCTGATCGACGATAGCGAGGGCCGGGCCGAGACGGTGATGGACCTCGCCGCCGTGCCGTCGCTTCCGGGCCGGCATAATTGGCAGAACGCCGCCGCCGCCTATGCCGCCGCCCGCTCGATCGGGCTGGCGCCGGCCGAGATCGCGGCGGCGATCGCGAGCTTTCCCGGCCTCGCCCATCGCCAGGAGTTGGTCGGGCGGCTCGGCAAGCTCCGTTTCGTCAATGATTCCAAGGCGACCAACGCCGATGCCGCGGCCAAGGCGCTCGGCTGCTACGAGCCGATCTATTGGATCGCCGGCGGCGTCGCCAAGGCCGGCGGCATCGAGCCGCTGCGCGATTATTTCCCGCGCATCCGCCATGCCTATCTCATCGGCGAGGCGACCGAGGCCTTCGCCGCCACGCTCGAAGGATCGGTGCCGGTCAGCCGCTGCGGCACGCTCGGCCCCGCGCTCCGCGCCGCCGGCGATGCCGCCCGGACCGACCCGGCCGAGGCACCCGTCGTGCTGCTGTCGCCGGCCTGCGCCTCCTTCGACCAGTATCGGAATTTCGAGATCCGGGGCGACGAGTTCCGGCGTTTGGTCGGCACCTATCTGGCGGAGGCCGCATCATGATGGTCTCGCGCACCGACCAGAGTGCGTTCGGCCGCTGGTGGTGGACCGTCGACCGCTGGACGATCCTGGCGCTCGGCACGCTGTGCGGCTTCGGCATCATCCTGATCCTGGCGGCGAGCCCGGCCGTGGCCGAGCGCGACCGGTTCGACAGCCTGCATTTCGTCCGGCACCAGCTGGCGCTCATGCCGCTGACCATCGCGCTCATGTTCGCGATCTCGCTGCAATCGCCGCGCATGATCCGGCGGCTGGCCATGGTCGGCCTCATCTTCGGCGTGCTGGCGCTGGCGGCGACGCTCGTCATCGGCATCGAAACCAAGGGCGCCCGCCGCTGGATCGGCCTTGCCGGCCTGACGCTGCAGCCCTCGGAATTCGTCAAGCCCTGCTTCGCCATCGTCTGCGCCTGGCTGTTCGCCGAGCAGAAGAACCCGGATTCGAAGATCCCGGGCATTCTCGTCGCCTGCGGGATCTATGCGGTCATCCTGGGCCTGCTGGCGAAGCAACCCGATCTCGGCCAGGCCGCGATCATCTCGGCGATCTGGTTCGCCGAATTCTACCTGGCCGGCCTGCCGATCATCCTGGTCGCGGGCTTCGCCCTCGCCGGCATGGGGCTGGTGACGGGCGCCTATTTCGTCTTCCCGCATTTCCATACCCGCGTCGACGGCTTCTTCGATGCCGGCGGCACGCCCTATCAGGTGAAGCGCTCGCTCGAAGCCTTCACCAATGGCGGCCTCTGGGGCGTGGGGCCGGGCGAGGGCACGATCAAGGACTACCTGCCCGACGCCCATGCCGATTTCGTCTTCGCCGTCGCCGGCGAGGAGTTCGGGCTGGTCATCTGCCTCGTCATCGTCGCGCTCTTCGCCTTCATCGTGCTGCGCGGCTTCGCGCGGCTGCTGAACGAGCGCAACCTCTATGTCGTGCTCGCCGGCACCGGCCTGCTCGTGCAGTTCGGGCTGCAGGCGATCATCAACATGGCCTCCTCGCTCAGCATGATGCCGACCAAGGGGATGACCCTGCCCTTCCTCAGCTATGGCGGCTCCTCGCTGCTGGCGCTCGGCCTCGGCATGGGCATGGTGCTGGCGCTGACGCGCCGCCGCTTCGGCACGGGGGAGCTCGGATGACGCGGCTGGTCGTCCTCGCCGCCGGCGGCACCGGCGGCCATCTCTTTCCGGCCGAGGCGCTGGCGCGCGAGCTCATGGGCCGTGGCCGCCCGGTGGCGCTTGTCACCGACAAGCGCGGCCATGCCTTCCCGGTCGAAGGTGTGGAAACCTATCGCGTCCAGGCCGGCCGACCCGGCGGCGGCATTGCCGGCAAGCTGCGCGCCGCGATCGAGATCGGCGCCGGCACGCTCGCCGCCGGCCGTCTCCTGAAGAAGCTGGCGCCAGGCGCCGTCGTGGGCTTCGGCGGCTACCCCTCGGTCCCGACCATGCTGGCCGCCGCCCGGCTCAAGCTGCCGAGCCTCATCCACGAGCAGAACGCCGTGCTCGGCCGAGCCAACCGCATGCTGGCGCGCCGGGTCCGCCGGGTGGCGACGGCGTTCGAGACGGTGGCCGGGCTCGACGCCGCCGATCGCGGCAAGATCGTGCAGACCGGCAATCCCGTGCGCCCGGCCCTGCTGGCGCTGCGCGAGCATCCCTACGAAGCGCCGGCCGATACCGGCAAGCTGCGCCTGCTGATCACCGGTGGCAGCCAGGGCGCCCGCATCCTGTCGCGCGTGGTGCCGGATGCGCTGAAGGCGCTTCCGCCGGCGCTGAAGGCCCGGTTCCTGGTCAGCCAGCAGGTGCGGCCCGAGGATCTCGACGCCGTGACCGCCGCCTATGAGGGCAGCGGCATTGCGGTCGTGACCCGCCGCTTCTTCGACGACATGCCGGTGCGCCTGGCCGAAGCCCATCTCATGATCTGCCGGGCCGGCGGCTCGACCACGGCGGAGCTCACCGCCGTCGGCCGGCCCGCGATCCTGGTGCCCTTCGCCGCCGCCATCGCCGACGAGCAGACCGCGAACGCCCGCATCCTGGTCGAGCACGGCGCCGCCTGGCTGCTGCCCGAGCGCGACTTCACCGCGCCGGCGCTGACCGCCCTTCTGGAGAAGCTTTTGAACGCCCCCGACATGCTCGCCAGCGCCGCCGCCGCCGCCCATGCTCTGGGTCAGCCGGCGGCGGCACGGCAGCTCGCCGACCTCGTCGACCGAGTCGAAGCGGAGGCCGGCCGATGAGAGCCCTTCCGCTCACGATCGGGACGATCCATTTCGTCGGCATCGGTGGCATCGGTATGTCCGGCATCGCCGAGATCCTTCATAACCTTGGCTATTCCGTGCAGGGCAGCGACGTGGCCGACAGCGGCAACACGCAGCGCTTGAGGGGCCTCGGCATTCCGGTCAAGATCGGTCATGCAGCCGAGAACCTCGAATCCGCCCAGGTCGTGGTCGTGTCCTCGGCGATCCGTCCGGACAATCCGGAGCTGGTCGCCGCACGCCAGCGCATGCTCGCCGTGGTGCGCCGGGCCGAGATGCTGGGCGAGCTCATGCGGCTCAAATGGTCGATCGCCATCGCCGGCACGCACGGCAAGACCACGACCACGTCGCTGGTCGGGCAGGTGCTCGACACCGCCCAGCTCGATCCGACCGTGATCAATGGCGGCATCATCAACGCCTATGGCACCAATGCGCGCCTCGGCGCCGGCGACTGGATGGTGGTCGAGGCCGACGAGAGCGACGGCACCTTCACGCGGCTGCCGGCGACGATCGGCATCGTCACCAACATCGATCCCGAGCATCTCGATTTCTACAAGAATTTCGACGCGATCCAGGCCGCCTTCGAGAATTTCATCACCAACATCCCGTTCTACGGCTTCGCGGCTTTGTGCATCGACCATCCGGTGGTGCAGAGCATGATCCCGCGCGTCGCCGACCGCCGCATCATCACCTACGGCATGTCGCCCCAGGCCGATGTGCGCGCGGTAAACATCGTCACGAACACCGACGGCGCCCAGTACGACGTGGCCGTCACCGACCGCATCGCCGGCACCAACCGGGTGATCGAGGGCGTGCGGCTGCCGATGTTCGGGCTGCACAATGTCCAGAACTCGCTCGCCGCCATCGCGGTCGCGGCCGAGATGGGCATCGACGACCAGACGCTGCGCGCGGCGCTGTCGAGCTTCCGGGGCGTCAAGCGCCGCTTCACCAAGACCGGCGAATCGGGCGGCGTCGCCGTCATCGACGATTACGGCCACCATCCGGTCGAGATCGCCGCCGTGTTGCGCGCCGCCCGCCAGGCCGCGCGCGGCGACGTCATCGCCGTGGTCCAGCCGCACCGCTATTCGCGCCTCGCCAGCCTGTTCGACGATTTCTGCACCTGCTTCAACGATGCCGACACGGTGCTGGTCGCCGATGTCTATGCCGCGGGCGAGGCGCCGCTTCCCGGCATCGACGGCGATGCGCTGGTCGAAGGATTGCTGACGCGCGGCCATCGCCACGTCCAGAAGCTGCCGTCTTCGGACGCGCTGGCGCCGATCGTGCGCGAGCTCGCCAAGCCCGGCGATCTCGTCGTCTGCCTGGGCGCCGGCTCCATCACCTACTGGGCGAACGCCTTGCCGGCCGAGCTCGACCGTCTGGCCGGGGAGGCGATGCGCGCATGATCATGACCGCTCCCCGCCCGTCCCGCCTGATCGAGCGATTGCCCGCCGTGCGCGGCCGCCTGACTGAGAACGCTCCGCTCGCCGGCGTCACCTGGTTCCGCGTCGGCGGTCCGGCCGAGGTGATGTTCCGCCCGGCCGACATGCAGGATCTGACCGATTTCCTGGCGGCGAAGCCGGACGACGTGCCGGTGACCGTGATCGGCGTCGCCTCGAACCTCCTCATCCGCGACGGCGGCGTGCCGGGCGTGGTCATCCGCCTCGGCCGGCCCTTCGCCGAAGTCGCGGTCCATGGCGATGTCGTCCATGCCGGCGCCGGAGCACTCGACGCCAATGTCGCACTGACGGCGGCGCAGGCCGGCCTCGGCGGGCTCGAATTCCTGTCCGGCATTCCGGGCACGATCGGCGGTGCCTTGCGCATGAATGCCGGCGCCTATGGCGGCGAGATCACGAACATCCTGCTGGCCGCGACCGCGATCGACGGGCGGGGCCGGCATATCGAGGCGACCGCGGCCGAGCTGGGCCTGAGCTACCGCCATTGCGCCGCCCCCGCGGACTGGATCTTCCTGCATGCGACGCTGCAGGCGGCACCCGACGCGCCCGCACGCATCGCCGAGCGGATGGCGGAGATCCAGTCGAAGCGGCAGGGCACCCAGCCGGTGCGTAGCCGGACCGGCGGCTCGACCTTCGCCAACCCGCCGGGTGCCAAAGCCTGGGAGCAGATCGATCGCGCCGGCTGCCGCGGCCTCACGCGCGGCGGGGCCATGGTGTCCGAGCTTCACACCAACTTCCTGATCAACCTCGGCGACGCCACCGCCGCCGATATCGAGGGGCTGGGCGAGGAAGTTCGGCGCCGCGTGTTCGAGAGCTCCGGCATCAGGCTCGATTGGGAGATCAAGCGGATCGGCCTGCCGCTGCGCACGATCGAGGAGCAGCCGCGATGAAGCATGTGGCCGTGCTCATGGGCGGCTGGTCCGCCGAACGCGAGGTCTCGCTGTCTAGCGGCCGGGGCTGCGCCGCGGCACTCCGCGACGCCGGCTATACTGTGACCGAGATCGACGCGCCGCGCGATCCGGCTGCGCTTATCCGGGCGCTCGACCCGCGTCCGGACGTGGTCTTCAACGCGCTCCACGGCCAGGGCGGCGAGGACGGCCATGTCCAGGCCATCCTCAATCTGATGCAGATCCCCTACACCCATTCGGGCCGGCTCGCCTCCGCCGTCGCCATGGACAAGCCGATGGCGCGCGCCGTGTTCCAGGCGGCGGGCCTGCCCGTCGCCGAAGGAAGGGTCGCGACCCGCGCCGAGATCATGGCCGGCAATGTCATGCCGGTGCCCTATGTGGTGAAACCCACCAACGAAGGTTCCTCGGTCGGCGTCATCATCATGCGCCAGGGCGACAACCGGATCATCGCCGCCGAGGAGCTGAAGGACGAGATGCTGGTCGAACGTTTCGTGCCCGGCCGCGAGCTGACCGTGGCACTGATGGGCGACCGGCCCTTGGGCGTGATCGAGATCCGCTCGCGCAGCACCTGGTACGATTACGAATCCAAATATGCCGAGGGCGGGTCGGAGCACATCATCCCGGCGCCGATCCATGCGGCCGCCTACGAGCAGGCCATGGCGGTGGCACTCGGCGCCTACAAGGCGCTGGGCTGCCGCGGCGCCGCGCGCGCCGATCTGCGCTACGACGATACTGAGGGCGAGCCCGGCCGGCTCTATCTGCTCGAAGTCAATACCCAGCCCGGCATGACGTCGACCTCGCTGGTGCCCGATGCGGCGCGCCATTTCGGCATTTCCTATACCGATCTGGTCGCCTGGATGGTGGAGAACGCGGCATGGGACGCGTAAAGCCCGCGCAGAGCCTCGACGCGGCGCGGCTGCAGCTCCTGCGGCGGCGCATCCAGCGCTATATGCCCCGGCATCCGGTCAAGGTGCTGGCGGCGGGCGCTTCGTGCCTGGCGCTCCTGGTCATCGGGCTCGCCGCCGCCGACCGGTTCGACCACGGCTCGCGCCTCAGCGGCGCCACGCTCGCCGCCACGGCGGCGGTCGGCTTCGCCGTCGCCGATATCCAGGTCGAAGGCCGCGACATGACCGGCCGCGACGAGATCCTGCGCATGCTGGGCGCCACGCGCGGCACGCCGATCCTCAGCATCGATCCGGTGCGAGTGAAGCAGCAGCTCGAAACCCTGCCTTGGATCCGTTCCGCCCTGGTCGAGCGGCGCCTGCCCGACACGATCTATATCCAGCTCGCGGAGCGCAAGCCGCTGGCGCTGTGGCAGCGCCAGGGCAAGACCGCCCTCATCGACCATGAAGGCGTCGTGGTCACGACCGAGCATCTGGAGCGCTATTCGGAGCTGCTGCTGGTCGTCGGCGACGGCGCGCCGCTGGCGGCCGAGGCGCTGATCGGCACGCTCAAGACCGAGCCGGCGCTGATGAAGCACGTCACCGCCGCCGTCCGCGTCTCCGAGCGGCGCTGGGACCTGCATCTCGACAACGGCATCGTGGTCGAGCTGCCCGAGCTCAATTATGCCGACGCCTGGAGCCGCCTCGCCCAGATCGACCGCGATCACGGCCTGATGGCGCGCGATATCGAGCGGGTCGATCTGCGCCTGCCCGACCGGACCGTGATCAAGGTGACGCCGGAGCCGGTGAAGCCGCCGCCGGCCAAGCATCCCCGCGTGGCGGCGCGCAGCACATGAAAAAACCGCTCGCCCGTCCGCGCGGCGCGCTGCTCGCCGCCATCGATATCGGCACCACCAAGACCTGCTGCTTCATCGCGCGGCGGGAAGCGGGCGGGCCGCGCATCCTGGGCATCGGCCATCAGGTGGCGCGCGGCATGCGCGCGGGCCAGATCGTCGATCTCGACGCGGCGGCGACCTCGATGCTGAACGCGGTCCATGCCGCCGAGCAGATGGCGGGCGAGACCATCACCGAGGTGGTGATCAACCTTTCCGGCGGTTTCCCGCCCTCGCGCATCGTGCCGATCGAGATCAGCGTCGGCGGCCGCGAGATCGGCGATGCCGAGATGAAGAAGGTGCTGACCCAGGGCCTGGCCCATCGCGAGCCGCCCGACCGGCAGATCATCCATTCCGTCCCGGTCGGATTCTCGATCGACGGTAGCCGCGGCATCCGCGACCCGCGCGGCATGTTCGGCGACCGGCTGGGCGTCAACATGCATGTCGTCTCGGCCTCCTCGGCCGCCGTGCGCAACGCGGTCGCCGCGGTCGGGCGCTGCCATCTCGAAGTCGCCGGCATGATCGTATCGCCCTATGCCGCCGGCCTTTCGGCGCTGGTCGAGGACGAGGTCGAGCTCGGCGCCACGGTCATCGACATGGGCGGCGGCACGACCACGATCGCGGTCTTCTACGACGGCTCGATCGTCTATGCCGACACGATCCCGATCGGCGGCGTGCACGTCACCAACGATGTCGCACGCGGCCTCTCGACGCCCATCGCCCATGCCGAGCGGATGAAGACGCTCTTCGGCAGCGCCATCCCGTCCCATGCCGACGAGCGCGAGACCATCACCGTGCCGGCGGTGGGCGAGGAGGATGAGAGCCAGGCGAGCCAGGTGCCGAAATCGCACCTGATCGGCATCATCTCGCCCCGGCTCGAAGAGACCTTCGAGATGGTGCGCAACCGGCTCGAAAATTCTGGCTTCGACAAGCTCGCCGGGCGCCAGGTCGTGCTGACGGGCGGCGCCAGCCAGCTGCCCGGCACGCGCGAGCTCGCCGGCATGATCCTCGACAAGCAGGTGCGCGTCGGAAGGCCGATGCGCGTCGCCGGCCTGGCCGAAGCGACCGGCGGCCCGGCCTTCGCCACCACTGTCGGCCTGCTGCACTTCGCCGCCGACGAGCGAACGGAGGCGCAAGGCCGAAACCCTAGCATCGCCGGGCGCTCCAAAGGAGTGCTCGGCCGTTTCGGGAGCTGGCTCCGTGACAATCTCTGACCCGCCCCGCCCGTTTTCATCGCCATCCCATTCCGCCCCGCTGCCCGCGACCATTCGGAGGACCTCATGACCCTCAATTTCACCACGCCAAAGGAATTCGCCGATCTGAAGCCCCGCATCACCGTGGTGGGCGTGGGCGGCGCCGGCGGCAACGCCGTCAACAACATGATCCGTGCCAACCTGGTCGGCTGCGAGTTCCTCGCCTGCAACACCGACGCGCAGGCGCTCCAGCATTCGCTGGCCGACCGGCGCATCCAGCTGGGCCAAGGGGTCACGCGCGGTCTCGGCGCCGGCTCCCGCCCGGATGTCGGCCGCGCCGCCGCCGAAGAGGCGATGGAAGAGATCATGCAGCACATGCTGGGCTCGAACATGGTGTTCATCACCGCGGGCATGGGCGGCGGCACGGGCACGGGTGCGGCGCCAGTGATCGCCCGGGCGGCACGCGAGAACGGCATCCTGACGGTCGGCGTCGTCACCAAGCCGTTCCATTTCGAGGGCACGCACCGCATGCGGCTCGCGGAATCGGGCATCGAGGAGCTGCAGAAGTTCGTCGATACGCTGCTGATCATCCCCAACCAGAACCTGTTCCGCGTCGCCAATGAGCGCACGACCTTCGCCGAGGCCTTCAAGATGGCCGACGACGTGCTGCATGCCGGCGTGCGCGGCGTGACCGACCTCATGGTCATGCCCGGCCTGATCAATCTCGACTTCGCCGATATCCGCACGGTGATGAGCGAGATGGGCAAGGCGATGATGGGCACCGGCGAGGCCTCGGGCGAGAAGCGCGCCATCGACGCGGCCGAGGCGGCGATCTCGAACCCGCTGTTGGACGATGTCTCGATGAAGGGCGCGCGCGGCGTGCTCATCAACATCACCGGCGGCATGGACATGACGCTGTTCGAGGTCGACGAGGCGGCGAACCGCATCCGCGAGGAAGTCGATCCCGAGGCCAACATCATCTTCGGCTCGACCTTCGACGAGAAGCTCGAAGGCAAGATGCGGATCTCCGTGGTCGCCACCGGCATCGATGCCGAGGTCGCCCGCATGATGAACGCGGCCACCGCCGCCTTGTTGCCGAACGAGCGGCCGCGCCCCGGCCTGCATGTCGTGGGCTCCGTCCCGCAGCAGCCGGCACCGGACATGTTCCCGGCGGCCAATGCGGCGCACATGGCCGAGCCGGCGCCGCTGCCGAACTTCGCCCGGACCGCCTCGGCGCCGGAACCCGCACCGGTCGCGCACCAACCGGCCGCCGCCGCGGAAGCGCCGGCCGTCGCGGCCGAAGCCCAGCGGGACGTGTTCATCGCTCCCCGCCCGGTCATGCCGCCGCGGGGCGCCCAAGGCCAGACCGACGCCGAGCCGCTCGCCACGCAGCGGGCGACCCAGCCGAGACAGTCGTCCATGCCCAAGCCGAAGCCGGCCGGCCAGAGCCTGTTCCAGCGCATCATGGGTGCCGGTCGGCATCCCGCGCCGGGGCCCGCTTCCCGGCCGCAGCCGACCTTGAAGGCACCGGGCCAGCAGGGCGCGCCCCGGCAGGCCGGGACCCGGATCGGCGTCGATGCGGCCGAGCGTCTGCAGGGCTCGACCAGCGAAGAGGACTATCTGGACATCCCCGCTTTCCTGCGCCGCCAGGCCAACTGATCCGTCCTCTTACCGGATCGAACGATGGCGCCGCCGGCCTCCGGCGGCGCCTTTTCTTACGCCACTACCCCAATTTGTTGAGTTGCCACAAAACGCACGCGTGGACAGTCGCGACGGCATCTCAAATATGCCTCATAAGCTTTTGATTTTGGACGATGTTTTGATCCCGCCCATTGCAACAATCGGTAATAAAGAGTGATTTGTTTCTTTCTCCCGAGATTGTTACCCATTCACCCGTCCAAAAGCCTACCGCCCAGATTGAACGGGAATACCTTATGCGTACCCTGGCAGCCGTCCAGCAGAAGACCCTGAAGAGCCCGATCCACTGCACCGGCGTCGGCTTGCACACCGGGGTTAAGGCCGCCCTCACCCTGCGCCCGGCGCCGGCCGATACCGGCATCCTGTTCCGTCGCATCGATATCGAAGGCCGTTCCATCGAGATTCCCGCGCACTGGTCGAACGCGGTCGAGTCACCGCTCTGCACCATGCTGACCGACGGTGAAGGCACGACCATCCTGACCATCGAGCATCTGATGTCAGCACTGGCCGGTTGCGGCATCGATAATTGCGTGATCGAGCTCGACGGCCCGGAAGTTCCGGTGATGGACGGCTCCGCCGCCCCCTTCGTCTTCCTGATCGAGTGTGCCGGCATCGTCCAGCAGAGCGGCACGCGGCATGTGATGAAGGTGCTGAAGGAAGTGCGCGTCGTCGAGGGCGCCGCTTCGGCCGAGCTGCTGCCGGACGATCATTTCTCGATCGGCTTCGAGATCGATTTCGCCAGCAAGGCGATCGCGCATCAGTCCGTCAGCGTGGCGCTCGACCCCGTCGCCTTCAAGCGCGACATCAGCCGGGCACGGACCTTCGGCTTCCTGCATGAGGTCGATCAGTTGCGCGCCGCCGGCCGCGGCCTCGGCGGCTCGCTCGAGAATGTCGTCGTCGTCGATGGCGACACGGTGCTGAACGCCGGCGGCCTGCGCTACGCCGACGAGTTCGTGCGGCACAAGGCGCTGGACGCGATCGGCGATCTGTACCTCGCCGGCGCGCCGCTGCTTGCGCGCTTCAACGGCACGCGGTCGAGCCACGCACTGACCCGCCGGCTGCTCGCCACTCTCTTCGCCGACGAGTCGAGCTGGTGTTGGACGGAGTTGGCCGAGACCGACGCGGCCTGGATCGAGCCGGCTCACGCGCTTTCCGCCTGACGGAAGAGCCGCCGTCTCGCCCGCTGTGAATCTTTGTGCTAAGAGACCGGCTTGATCCGCCCGTTCGTTCGGGCCGGGAACATTCGGGAATTGGGCCTGCTGGTATGGTGACTCTTCGAATTCCGCGCGGCCTGGGCGTTCTGGCGCTGGCCGCGTGCTTCGTGCTGATGGGCTGCAACTCCACGCCCAAGGACAATTACAAAGAGCAGCCGGTCGAATTCCTCTACAACGCCGCCGTCGACCAGATGGAACAGCATAATTGGTCGGTCTCGGCGCGCATCTTCGACGAGGTCGAACGCCAGCATCCCTATTCGATCTGGGCGACCAAGGCCCAGCTGATGCAGTCCTACGTGAATTACGAGAACAACCATTACGATGAGGCGATCGCCGCGGCCGACCGCTTCATCCAGCTGCATCCGGGCAATCACGACACCCCCTATGCCTACTACATCAAGGCGATCTCCTATTATGAGCAGATCGTCGATGTGCAGCGCGACCAGGCCAACACGCAGAATGCCGCCAAGGCGCTGCAGGATGTCGTGACCCGCTTTCCCGACAGCAAATATGCCCGCGACGCCCGGCTCAAGCTGGACCTGACCAAAGACCATCTGGCCGGCAAGGAGATGGAGATCGGGCGCTATTACGAGCGCCAAGGCCTCTACATCGCCGCCATCAACCGCTTCCAGAACGTCGTGAAGAACTATCAGTCGACCACGCACGTGCCCGAGGCGCTGGCGCGGCTGGTCGAATGCTACAGCGCGGTGGGATTGCCCGAGGAGGCGAAGAAGGATGCCGCCGTGCTCGGCTATAATTTCCCGGACAATGAGTGGTATCAGGACAGCTACGATCTGGTGAAGGGTGGGCGCGCGGCGCCGGAGGAGACCCCGAACTGGATCGCCCGTATCCTCGAATCGGCCGACCCTTTCTGAGCGAAACGCGGTAGGACGGGAGCGCCCCGCACTGGCACTCGGCGGCCATTCCCGGTTATGGTCGCTACCGTCATGACCCTGCTGCCGAATCCGCGTCGATGCTGCTGAGCCTGACGATCCGCGACGTGGTGCTGATCGATCGGCTCGATCTCGCCTTTTCACCGCATCTTTCGGTCCTGACCGGCGAGACCGGCGCCGGCAAATCGATCCTGCTGGACGCGCTCGGCCTCGCCTTGGGCGCGCGGGCGGAAAGCGGCCTCGTGCGGCACGGCGCCGACCAGGCCATCGTGACCGCCGCCTTCGATATCGCCGGCAACGAGACCGTGCGCGCGTTTCTTGCCGATCAGGGGATGGAGGCCGAGGATACGCTGCTGCTGCGCCGGATCGTTGGTGCCGACGGCCGCTCGCGCGGCTTCGTCAACGACCAGCCGGCCAGCATCGGGCTGATGAAGCAATTGGGCGACGGGCTGGTCGAGATCCAGGGACAGTTCGAGCAGCGCGGCCTGCTCGACCCGGCCGGTCATCGCACCCTGCTCGACGCCTTCGCCGCCGAGCCCGCGGCGGTCGCGGCGGTGGCACGGCACTGGCAGACGTGGCGCGACGCTCGGTGGGCGCGCGAGGCGGCCGAGGGCGAGATCGCCAAGGCCAAGGCCGACGAGGAATGGCTCCGCCACGCCGTGACCGAGCTCGACCGGCTGAAGCCCGAGCCCGGCGAGGAAAGCCTGCTGGCCGAGCGCCGGACGCTGCTGATGCATCGCGCCCAGATCGCTGAGGCGATGGCGGCCGCCTGGCACGAGCTCGATGGCGACCGCGGCGCCGAGCATGCGCTCAACAACGCCGCGCGGCTTCTGGAGAAGGTGCGCGACAAATCGGGCGGCCGACTCGAAGGCGTGATCGCGGCCCTCGAACGCGCCATCGTCGAGACGACCGAGGCCCTGGCCCTGCTCGACACCGTCCGCCGCGACGAGGAGGCCGACGATACCAGGCTGGAGACGGTCGAGGAGCGGCTGTTCGAACTGCGCACCGTCGCCCGCAAGCATGGCGTGCCGGTCGATGGCCTGGCTGCCCTGCTGTCGACGCTGGTCGCCAGGCTGGGGGCGCTCGAGGATGGCGGCACCGCGCTCAAGCGGCTGATCGCGGCCGAGCAGCAGGCGCGCGCGGATTATCGCGCCGCCGCCGATAGGCTGACGGCATTGCGCCGGAAGACCGCCCAGCGGCTCGATCGCGCGGTCCAGGCCGAGCTGCCGCCGCTGAAGCTCGACCGCGCGCGCTTCGCGACGCTGCTGCAGCCGCTCGCCGAGGCGGATTGGGGACCGGACGGCGCCGAGCGGGTCGCCTTCGAGGTCGCGACCAATCCCGGTGCCGCACCCGGTCCGCTCGCCAAGATCGCGTCCGGCGGCGAGTTGTCGCGCTTCCTGCTGGCGCTCAAGCTGGTGTTGGCGCGGGTCTCGCGCGTGCCGACCATCGTCTTCGACGAGGTCGATTCCGGCGTCGGCGGCGCTGTCGCCGCCGCCATCGGCGAAAGGCTGCAGCGCCTGGGCGAGGAGTTGCAGGTGCTGGTCGTGACCCACTCGCCCCAGGTCGCGGCACGTGGCGCCCAGCATTGGCGCGTCGCCAAGCTGCAGCAGGCGGCGACGACAGTGACCCGAGTGGAGCCGCTCGACCCGCGCGAACGCTCGGAAGAGATCGCGCGCATGCTGTCGGGCGCCAGCATCACGGCGGAGGCGCGGGCCGCCGCGGACAGCCTGCTGGCCGCGTCCCTCCATCCGGCACCCGGCTGAGTCCAGGCAATTTCGAACGATCGCTGGATCTTACCGCGCATCGCGACGGCAGGATCTATGCGGAATGGCTGATCGGAAGGTCGCCCAAGGCGCCGATGCCGTTAGATGTCTGTGCCATCCGCACCAGTGCCGCCGTCCCTGCAACCGAAACGCGATTTTCTCAAGCCGTAGGCAGAAAAATCGTCGTGGCACCGACCAATTTGTAAGGGTTTGGTCAATCAGACATGCCTTATTCGATATTACGTACAACTAGCTTTATGTCGAAGGGCACGATGATGTCGCCATCCCGTTCCGTGGTTTCACGGGGTCTGCAGATGCTCGAGGAGCCGACCGCCGCCGGCCTTGCTGACGCGCGGAAGCCTAGTGGAAGTGGCGGCGAGCCAAGGCCCGCGTTCAAGTTCCCGCGCCTATCCGCATTGGCGAATATCGTCAGCACTCTGGTTGTGGCTGGCTTCGTCACGGCAATTTCAACCGGGATGGTTGCCCTCGATCACGTCAAGGTGGGCGGGCCGATCTATGACCGGATCGTGCTGGGCAAGGATCTCGTCGCCGATATCCTGCCGCCGCCCGAATACATCCTGGAAGCCTTCCTGGAGGTCAATCTGGCGATGCAGGATCCCGCGAGCCTCGACACCAGGCGCGATCATCTGCGTCAGCTGCACAAGGATTATGACGATCGTCACCAATATTGGCTGCAGCAGGATCTCGATCCCGCCGTTCGCGGCAGCCTGACGACCGATGCGCACAAGCCGGCGCTCGTCTTCTGGGATCTCACCGAGAACAAGCTGCTGCCGGCTCTCGCCAAGCACGATGCCGAGGCCGCGCAAAGCGCCTATGCGATGATTGTCGCCGCCTATACCGAGCATCGCACCCAGATCGACCGAGTGGTGACCGAAGCCAACCGCATGACCGAAGAAACGGAAAAGGCCGCGGCCGCGGAAGAAGCCGGGTACGTGATGATCGTTTGGATCGTCTCGGGCATCGTTCTCGCAATGACCTTGGCAGGCGCTGCCGGCGTGCGCTGGGGCATGATCCGCCCGATCAAGACGATGACCGGCGCGATGGGATCGCTTGCGAGCGGCGATCTGACCGTCGAGGTTCCGTCGGCGAACCGGCATGACGAGATCGGGGACATGGCGCACGCTCTCGAAGCCTTCAAGTTCAACGCCGTCGAGGCGGCGCGGATGCGCGACGAGATCGAGGAGCATCGGCTCGAGGCGGAGCAAAGTCGCAAGACCGCTTTGCTCGATATGGCGGACAGGGTCGAGGCGGAGACCGGCGCGGCCGTGTCGCGTGTCGCCGGAACCACCGTCAAGATGAGCGAGGCCGCACAAGCCATGGACCAGTCGGCGACCAGGGTCAGCGCGAGCGCCCAGGCCGTTGCCGCCGCGGCCGAGCAGGCGCTGGCGAACGCACAGGCCGTCAGCGGAGCGACCGAGCAACTCTCGGCTTCGATCCGCGAGATCAGTCAGCAAGTCGCAAACGCGACCGCGTCGACGGGCGTCGCCGTCAGCCAGAGCGCCGGGGCGCAGCAGACGATCACCTCGCTCGCAGACGCGGTCGAGCAGGTCGGGCAGGTGACGACGATCATCGCGCAGATCGCCTCGCAGACGAATCTGCTGGCGCTCAATGCGACGATCGAAGCGGCGCGCGCCGGCGAAGCGGGCAAAGGATTTGCCGTCGTCGCGAGCGAGGTGAAGGAACTCGCCAGGCAGACGGCCAGTTCGACCGACGAGATACGCCGTCAGATCGACGAAATCGAACGCGTCACGGCGGAGGCCGTCCGCAACATGTCCGGCGTCAACGATGTCGTCCGCTCGATCAACGAGATCGCAACCTCCATCGCGGCGGCGGTTGAGGAGCAGAATGCCGCGACCGGCGAGATCGCCCGGAACGTCCTCGAGACCACCCACGCCGCCCAGGAAGTCTCGGCACGCATCGCCGAAGTGTCATCCGAGGCGGCGATCGCGGGCCAGCGAGCCAACGCGGTCCAGGAAGACGCCGAAACGATGACCCGTTCGGTCGCCGCGCTTCAGCACAGCCTTGTCGAAATCGTCCGGACTTCGACCGTGGATGTCGATCGCCGCACGATGCCGCGGTATTCCGTCTCCTGGCAATGCCGGGTGCAGCTCGGGGATCGGATGCTGTCCGGCCGGATCCTCAATGTCTCCGGCGGCGGCGCGCTGCTCGACGGCACGCTTCCGCTTCAGCAGGGCGACATCGGCATGCTGTTCGTCGACCGGCTGGGCGAGCTGCGATTCAAGGTCCTGCGGACGAGCGCGCAGGGGCATCACCTTCGCTTCGAGGGTGAGGCGATCGACGCGGCCCGGCTGGAAGCGAGGCTGCGCGAAGCGGCCTGATCGCGGAACGACCATTCTTACCGAGTGATAACGCCGCGCTCGACTGGCCCGTCTCGGAAGGCCTTGGCCATTGCGGGAGAGGACCAACTCGAGCTCACGCTTCGGCGGCACCAATGTGAACGGTATCGGCGGATGGGCGTTCGATATTCGGCTGCCGCCATACGAAAGGCGGATCGGAACGGGCGAGACCCGCCCATTCCGCGAATCCGTCTCTATTCAAATAGTTAGAGCGCGAGTCATGTATTGGCCGCTTCCAGCCAATGTGATCCTGCTCTAGGATGAGGTGTCCAGGTTGGGATCAGGCATGGGGGCGTACAGATGAACCTGTCGGTTCAGCGGCACGTTCTGGTCGTAGAAGACGACGAATCCTATCGGCGCCTCGTCGTTCGCATGCTCGAGAGCGCCGGCTATAGGGTCACGGCCGCGGGCGACTTCGCCGCGGCGATGGCCGTTATCGACGGGCCGGAAGCGATCGATCTGCTCCTCACCGATGTCGGCATGCCGCCGGGCACGCCGCACGGGGTCTCCATCGGCTCCGTCGCCCAGCTGAAGCGCCGCGAGCTGCGCCTCATCTATATGAGCGGCGGCTTCGACCCGACCGACTTCGTGCTGCATGACGAAGCCGCCATGATCCTGCGCAAGCCGTTCACGGTAAGCGAGCTGACCGAAGCGGTCCGGCAAACGCTCGGTTGAGCCGAGGCGGCCTACGAGGCCGCCGCCGCTTCAACCTTTCCTTGTCACGATATGTCCCGAAATTGGTCATGTTTCTATGGCACGGCCATCACACGCCTGTCACGGCGTCTCCGTTAGCGTCCCCTGGTTTTTAAAATAAGGCCTTACAACCAACGGGGAGCACAGCCATGCGTCAGATCAGACGAGCCGCCCTTGCCGGGCTGCTCATCACCGGTGGCACCTTCACAGCGATGGATTCCGCGCTCGCCGCGAACGCCTGCCCGCTCAGCCAGCCCTCCAGCACGATCAAGCACATCGTCTTCCTGCAGTTCGACAATCTGCATCTGGAGCGCGACGAGCCGAACGTGCCGTCCGATCTGGAGCAGATGCCCAACCTGCTCAATTTCATGAAGAACGAGGGCGTGCTGTCGGGCAACGACCACACGGTGCAGATCTCGCACACGGCGAACGGCTTCCTCACCACCCAGACCGGCGTCTATAGCGACCGGCTGGGCACCGCCGTCTCGAACAGCTTCCTGCGCTATAGCCCGACCGGCACGACCAGCTCCGTCTCCGACTTCGTCTACTGGACCGACAAGGTCTCCTCGACCAGCACGGTGCCGGTGCTGGTCAACGAGCTGGGACTGAACGCGCCGGCGCCTTGGGCCGTCTTCACCAAGGCCGGCTGTGATGTTGCCTATGCCGGCATCGCCGATGCGGTGCTGGAGAATACCGGGGCCGACATCGACACCGTGTTCGGCGCGAACTCGCCGCAGGCCGCCGAGGCGGAAGCGAACTCGGCCCTCGCCTCGACCGACTATGTCGGCGTCGCCATCCACTGCGCCAAGAACAGCAAGCTGTGCGCGACGCCGCTCGCCGCGCCCGACCTGCTGCCCGACGAGCCCGGCGGCTACAAGAACTTCAGTGCCCTCTTCGGCCACAAGAATGTGGCGCCGCAGATCAGCAAGTCGCTCCCGCTGCTCGACCTCACCGGCGCCGTCATCGCCGATTCCAAGGGCAATCCGGGCTTTCCCGGCTTCGATGGGCTGGTTCCTTCCGTGTCGCTCGCCTATGGCGCCGCCTATCTCGAAGCCGGCATACCGGTCGTGAACATCTACGCGTCCGACGCCCATGACGGCCATCAGAACCTGTCCGGCCCGCTGGCGCCGGGCTCGCTCAACGACCGGGCGCAGCTCTTGGAATATGACGCCGCCTTCGCCAGCTTCTTCGCGCGGCTGAAGCAGGACGGCATCGACGAGACCAACACGCTCTTCGTCATCACCACCGACGAAAGCGATCATTTCGTCGGCAGCGCGCCGACGCCGGCCAATTGCGACGGCATCAGCATCACCTGCGACTACGCCATGATCGGCGAGGTCGATGCCGATCTCAGCCGCCTGGTCGCGACCCAGCGCGGCAACACCACACCCTTCAAGGTGCATTCCGATTCGGCGCCGATCATCTACATCACCGGCAACCCGGCGCAGGATTCGGCCACGACCCGCCAGCTCGAGCAGGATCTGATGGCGGTGACGGTCGCAGACCCGATCACCGGCCAGACGGTGCCGCTCGGCCAGTCCGTGATCGACCAGACCGGCATGGGCTTCCTGCACATGCTGAGCGTGGATACCCTCCGCAACCCGTCTTTCAACTTCTATCAGAACGACGATTTCTTCGGCTTCGCCTCCGGCCAGACGACGTCCTGCGCCAGCGGCACCGCCTGCGTCGAGCTCGATGGCGGCTTCGCCTATAATCACGGCGACTTTCAGAAGGATATCCGCACCACCTGGCTCGGCATCGTCGGTCCGGGCGTGCCGAAGATCGGCCAGACCGACGCCGTCTGGTCCGACCACACCGATGTCAAGCCGACCATCCTGGCGCTCGCCGGCTTCACCGACAATTATGTCCATGACGGCCGCGTCCTGTTCGAGTTCCTGACCAACAAATCCCTGCCCAAGGCCGTCGCCGCCGACCGGGACGGCCTCATCGCCCTCGCCGCCGCCTACAAGGAGATCACGGCGCCGTTCCAGGAGCTGGGCCTCATGACCCTCCAATCCTCGACCAAGGCGCTGACCGGCCTGCCGGCCGCGTTCGAGGCGAGCGAGGAGCGGCTCACCGGCCTGACCCAGTCGCGCGACGTGCTCGCCGACCGGATCAAGCGCGTCCTGGACAAGGCCGAGTTCAAGGGCGTCGTCCACCCCGAGGAGATCGCCACCCTGACGCAGGAAGCGCAGCTCTTCCGGAACTTCGCCCGCCAAGAACTGCAGAACTGACGTTCGGCGCGGGAGGGGCCGGCGACGGCTCCTCCCGATAGTCGTTGGCCGGACATTCAACCGCGTGATAGAGGGGCATCGAGTTCGACACGGAGCCGCTCGATGGACGAGATTTCGAAGGAATTAAGCTTTTCGCGATTTTTCAAGAAAATTGGTCCGCTTTTGGTATTAGGACCCGCAATAGGCGCGCTTGCCAATTACGCGGCGTCCGGCAAATTTACGGCAGCCAATCTATATTCTACGTTAGGTGTGATACTATTTATCACGATATTGATGGCATTTATATTCTACACGATAAAGTATGGAATTCCCGGGAAAGGGCCATTTTATAAAACCGTCGATATCATTTCAATATTTAGCATATTTACTCTTTTATCTTGTCCGTGGTATATTTTATACACGGTAAATCCGCACTTCCAAATCCCCTTGGAATCCCGAGACATTCAATTAGTTATCATCGTATTTGTGGCGAGCTTGGCACTAAATGTCTGCTCGCATGTGTGGATATTAGCTAGATATTTACACAAGATAAAAATTAACTACCCGGTTATTTGCACACTTAGGTTCATTGTACCCATTTCAATAATAATTACTTCTATATCGATAATAGTTACTGCTATATATGTGCCGTTGTTCTTGATGAAAATCGGAGCAACGACCCCGCACTGAACGCTTCGAGCCTATCGATAGCTCTCCGCCACGGCGAGCAGCGCAGCCGTCGTCAACAGCCGCTCGCCGACCTTGTGATCGGCGCCCGAGCGATAGACCTTGAAGCCGTTCCGGCGCAGCAGCATCACCGCCTCGTGCACCGCCTCGTCCTCCGGCCGGGCCGCGGCCGGACGGCCGCGTCGGGTCCGGGCCGGCGGGGCGAAGGGCAGGTCGAGCTGAGGGGATTGGCGCAAGTAGGGCTCACAGCGAAAAGGCTCGTCTAAATCGGCCGGGACCGGGCCCGAAGTCAAGATCCGGCGCGACAAAGCCCTTTTCGGCGCTTTCGGCCTAGGCTATCCCAAATCGGCGATTTGAGCGGAGCCGAGAAGATGAGCCAGCCCAAGGCCGGGCACAGCGACAGCGCGCCGGATGCGCTCACCGAGACGGAAGCGGCCGAGGCGATCGCCGATCTGATCGCGACCATCGAGCACCACGCGCAGAAATACCATGCCGAGGACGCGCCCGAGATTTCGGACGCGGACTATGACGCGCTCTATCGCAAGCTGGTGGCACTGGAGGAGCGTTTCCCCGAGCTGGTGCGCAGCGACAGCCCGACTCGTAAGGTCGGCGTGGCGCCCTCGGCGGGCTTCCGCAAGGTCCAGCACGCCATCCCCATGCTGTCGCTCGGCAACGCCTTCACCCGCGAGGATGTGCAGGATTTCTACGACGGCATCCGTAATTTCCTGCGCGAGCTCCGGGCCGACGCCACGGCGACCATCGAGTTCGTGGCCGAGCTGAAGATCGACGGCCTGTCCTGCTCGCTGCGCTACGAGCATGGCAGGCTCGTCCAGGCGGCGACTCGCGGCGACGGCCAGGAAGGCGAGGATGTGACGGCCAACGTCCAGACTATCGACGATGTGCCGAAGCAACTGCCGAAGAGTGCGCCCGAGATCGTCGAGATCCGCGGCGAGGTCTATATGACCGACGCGTCGTTCCGCGACCTCAACGAACGGCAGCGCCAGGCCGGCGGCAAGATCTTCGCCAATCCGCGCAACGCCGCCGCCGGCAGCCTGCGCCAGCTCGACCCCACCATCACCGCTGCCCGGCCGCTGCGCTTCTTCAGCTATGCCTGGGGCGAGCTGACGGCACCCTTGGGCAAGACCCAGTGGGAAGCGCGCGAGACGATCAAATCCTGGGGCTTCCATCTCAACGAGCCGAGCCGGATCGTCCATAATGTCGACGAGATGATGGCGTACTATCAGGAGATCGAGCTCGCGCGCCCGACGCTCGGCTTCACCATCGACGGCGTCGTCTACAAGGTGAACCGGCTCGATCTGCAGCAGCGCCTGGGCTTCGTCTCACGCGCACCGCGCTGGGCGACCGCGCATAAATTCCCGCCCGAGCAGGCGAAGACGCGGCTGGAGCGGATCATCATCCAGGTCGGCCGCACCGGCAAGCTGACCCCGGTGGCCGAGCTGCAGCCGATCAATGTCGGCGGCGTCATGGTCGGCCGCGCCACGCTGCACAATGAGGATTACATCGCCGAGAAGGATATCCGCGTCGGCGACATGGTGGTGATCCAGCGCGCCGGCGACGTGATCCCCCAGGTCGTGCGCAGCCTGCCGGAGCTACGGCCCGCCGACAGCGAGCCCTTCAAGATGCCGGAAATGTGCCCGGTCTGCGGCTCCCACACCATCCGCGAGCCGGGCGAGGCGGCCTGGCGCTGCACCGGCGGCCTCGTCTGCGCGGCGCAGGCGGTCGAGCGGCTGAAGCATTTCGTGTCGCGCGACGCGCTCGACATCGAAGGACTCGGCTCCAAGACCATCGTCGAATTCCACGAGGACAAGCTGATCGCCGGCCCCGCCGACATCTTCCGCCTGAAGGCCGAGGATATCGAGCAGCGCGAAGGCTGGGGGGCCGTCAGTGCCCGCAAGCTGATCGACGGCATCGAGGCGCGGCGGCAGATCCCGCTCGACCGCTTCATCCTGGCGCTCGGCATCCCCCAGGTCGGCCAGACCACCGCCCGGCTGCTGGCGCGCAACTATATCGGCTTCGAGAAGCTCCGGACGGCCCTGGTCGAGGCGGCAGACCCGGAAACCAAGGAAATCCTTCCGGAAAGCGAAACCTACCGGCACCTTCTCGACATCAACGGCATCGGCGCGGATACAGCAGCCGATCTCATCGGCTTCTTCGCCGAGCCCCGCAATCGGGAAGTCCTCGACGATCTCCTGGGCTTCATCACCGTCGGCGATTTCGTCGGCCCCAAGGTCGCGGGCGACGCGGCGCTGGCCGGCAAGACGATCGTGTTCACCGGCACGCTGGTCGAGCTCACCCGCAACGAGGCCAAGGCGCGCGCCGAGGCGCTGGGCGCCAACGTCACCGGCTCGGTCTCGGCCAAGACCGACCTCGTCGTCGTCGGCGCCGATGCCGGCTCCAAGGCCAAGAAGGCCGAGGAGCTGGGCGTCAAGACCATGACCGAGGCGGAGTTCCTGACGCTGATCGGCGGGTAGCAAAGGGTGCAATGAGATCTACGAAGAGTAAGTTTACCCTGGGATAATTTCTAATATCATCGCGCCACGGTTGATCAACTTTGCGGTAGCATTCGAGTAGCAGCATGCACCTTTCCAAGGTCCGAGGCTTCACTCTTGCCGCCTGCCTGCTTGTCCTGGCGGGCTGTGCCGCCAAACCGGCACCTCAGTCGAGCTACGGGGTCAACGGCACCCAATATCACACGGCAGACGAAGCGCTCGGCGCTGCCCGCGCCTTCGGTGCCGAACAGATCGCCGCCATCGGCCAAGTACAGGATCGAATCGGCGGACGGGCGTTGATCGTTCTGCCCGACGATGACCGGCTGCGTCCGGTCGAGGCCGCGAAGTTCAAGACACCGTTGCCGCCCGTCTCCATGGATTTCTTCATGAGATCTGAACGGCAGAGCCTCGACAACGCCGCCGGCGCGCTGTCGCAGACCAATCTGTTCGACCATGCCGATATCGTTCTGCGCAACGATACCGAAGACCCGCCCATGGATGGCTATGATTGGCTGGTCTGGTACAAGGTCGGAACCACAGGGCCGAACCATACCGGACAATGGTATGCCAAATGGCAGATCCGCAGCGCGTCGAACCCGGTGGCGGAAACGATAAATTTCGACATCGGCGTTGCACCGAAGGAGCGCATGGTCTCCTTCGTCAAGAGCGCCAAGCTCGGCGCGACACAGCTCGCCAGCGGCTCCGTGACGGCCCCCAGCCTGTCGCCGTCACAGCTCGCCAGCGCCAGCGCCAAGGGTTCGCTGTCCGGCTTCATCGTCGGCCCCCATGGGGACATCGTCACCAACGAGCACGGCTTCAACGGCTGCAACGGTGTGCGCGTCCGAAGCGGTGCTGAGACACTCGCGGGCAGCATCGTCGCGCGCGACCATCAGAACGATCTGGTGCTGCTGCACGTCGACCGTAATTTCAGCTCGGTCGCCAGCTTCCGAGACGGCGGCTCGGTGCGCCAGGGCGACTCGATAGTTGTCGTCGGCTATCCGCTCGGCAAGGCCATGTCGAGCAATGCAACCGTCACCACGGGCACGATAAGCGGCCTTTCGGGCGTCCACGACGACACGCGCTTTCTGCAGATTTCGGCGCCTGTCCAGCAGGGAAATAGCGGCGGACCGCTGGTCGATTCGAGCGGCCACGTCGTCGGCCTCGTGACGGCGAAGCTGAGCGCTCTGCTGGTCGCCGCCGCAACCGGCGACATTCCGCAGAACGTAAATTTCGCGCTGAAGAGCTCCGTGGTCCGGGATTTTCTAGAGACCAACGGCGTCAAGTACCGGACCGCCGCCAATACGACCGAGCAGCATACCGCGGACACGGCCGATCAAGCCAAAGCCTTCACCGTTTTCATCGAGTGCCTGAAATAGACGCTGGTGGCCGGAGCGTCCGAAGCGAGAGCGCTCCACCTCAGAGCCTGCCGAGTTCGCGCACCGTGCGCTCATTCACCAGATTGCCGGTGTTGAGCGTCGTCTTGGGCTCCAGCATGAGCACGTGGCATTCCTCGGTGAGCGCCTCCGGTCGATGCTCGACGCCGTGCGGGACGATGATGAACTCGCCCGGATCGAGATCGACATCGCCGGTGCGGAGCCCCATCCGCAGCTTGCCGCTGACGACGAGAAACAGCTCGTCCTCGACCTCATGATGGTGCCAGTCGAACGCGCCTGAGAATTTGGCCAGCTTGACCAGCGAGTCGTTCAGCTCGCCCGCGACCTTCGGGTTCCAATAGTCGCTGAAACTCCCGAAGGCCTGGGCCAGATTGACCTTGCGCATGGCCCTTACCCTTTGAGCGGCTCCGTCGCCTCGATCAGCCAACGCCGTTCGCCCTCGTCCGTGAGCTGCGGCAGGATCGCCGCGCGCACCCGCGCGTGATAGTGGTCGAGCCAGTCGGTCTCTTCCTTGGTCATGAGGGCGAGATCGATCGGCCGCTTGTCGATCGGGCAGAGGGTGATCGATTCGAAGCCGTACATCTCGCGCTCGGCGCCGGGCAGGCTCACCGGCTTGACGATGATCAGATTCTCGATGCGGATGCCGTAATCGCCGGTCTTGTAATAGCCGGGCTCGTTCGAGACGATCATGCCCGGCAGCAGCGCCTGGGCGTTCGGCACCTTGGCGATGCGGTGCGGGCCTTCATGGACGCCGAGATAGCTGCCGATGCCGTGGCCGGTGCCGTGATCGAAATCGATGCCCGCCTCCCACAGCGGCAGGCGCGCCAGCACGTCGAGCTGCGAGCCGGTGGTGCCCTTGGGGAAGGTCGCGCGATCGAGGGTGATATGGCCCTTGAGCACGCGAGTATAGCGGTCCTTCATCTCCGCCGTCACCGTGCCGATCGCGATCGTACGGGTGATGTCGGTGGTGCCGTCGAGATATTGGGCGCCTGAATCGATCAGGTAGAAAGTGCCGCCCTCGATCGTCCGCTCCTTACCGGGCTCTGCCCGATAATGCGGCAGGGCGGCGTTGGCACCGGCACCCGAGATCGAATCGAAGCTGATGTCGCGGAAGCGCTCGCCGCCGCCGCTGACGCGGAACTGCTCCAGCCGGTCCGAGACCTCGATCTCGGACTTCCCTACGGCGTTTCCGTCGAGCCAATGCAGGAAGCGCGTCATGGCGGCGCCGTCGCGCTTGTGCGACTGGCGGGCGCCTTCGAGCTCGACCGCGTTCTTGATCGCCTTGGGCAGGCTGATCGGATCGGCGCCGCGCACGGCGGTCGCGCGCGCCTGGTCGAGCCGGTCGAAGATCCAGGCCGCACTCTTGTCGGGATCGACCAGCACGCGCTTGCCTTCGAGGGCGGCGAGCCCATCGGCCAGTTCCCCGATCTCGCGGACGGCGACGCCGTTGCCGAGATGGGTCTCGATGCCGGGGGTCAGCTTGCGGCGATCGATGAACAGATCGACATTGCCGTCCTTGTGCAGGATGGCGTAGCCGAGCGCCAGCGGCGTGTGCGGCACGTCGGCGCCGCGGATGTTGAGCAGCCAGGCGAGGCTGTCGGTCGCGGTCACGACGAAGGCGTCACGCCCGTCCTTGGCCAGCGCCTCGCCGATCTCGCGCCGCTTGTCGGCTGAGGATTTGCCGGCGAACTCGACCGGATGCGGCACCACAGGCCCGAGCGGCCGGGCCGGCTGGGTGGCGCCCCAGGCGGCATCGATCGGGTTCCATTCGACCGGGCGCAGCACGGCGCCGGTCTTCTCGGCCATAGTCCGGAAGCGCTCGGCCAGGGCCGGGCTCACCAGCCAGGAATCATAGCCCAGCACCTGGCCGCGCTGAAGCGTGCGGCCGAGCCAGGCCTCGGGCGGATCCTCGATCAGATGCGGCTGGGCGAACAGCTTGGGGTCGGACTGCTCGCGCGCCTGGATCGTGTAGCGCCCGTCGATGAAGAGGGCGGCCTTGTCCTTCAGCACCACGGCGGCGCCGGCCGAGCCGGTGAAGCCGGTGAGCCAGGCGAGCCGGTCGGCATAGGCCGGCGTGATCTCGTTGTTGAACTCGTCGGCATGCGGCACGAAATAGGCGTCGATGCCGAGACGGCCCATGCCCTCGCGCACGGCGGCCAGCCGGCGCGCCTGCTCGGCGGCATCGGCGCGGTTCGACTGGGAAGCGGCCTCGATCTCGGCCTTGAGCGCGTTGAGCTGGGCCGCGAGTTCGGCCGAGGGTTTGGGTGTGATCAGCACGCACCAGGCATTCGCATCGCGCATCGGTGCCGCACCCAGCACGCCGCGGGCGATCGCCCGGACCTCCTCGACGCTGTGCCGCGCGCCCGCGCGTGTCAGCAGCTCGGTCAAGGCCGCATCACCCCGATAGACCGTATCGTTCGCCATCTCGTCCCCGCCATGCTGCGAAACCCGGCCTAGACCGGCCGGAGCAGAGGCTAAAGATCCCGATGCTGAGACACAAGCCCGTCCCGCGTTTGGTGCATCGCAGCATTGAACAGGGCGGGCAGCATGCGCCGCGGACAGTTCTGCGCTGCGCTGCAACACCTTTCCACGCCTCACTTTCTGATCATTTATTAAGGAACGTCGATGCAGGATATTGCATCGCACAAGGAGTAGATCATGTTCGCGACCCTCAACAACGCCGTTGCCGTGTTCCGCCGCTGGCAGGAACGGCAGCGCGTCCTCAACGAGCTCTATGCGATGGACGATCGCATGCTGGCCGATATCGGCCTGCGCCGCGGCGACATCCCGTTCGTCAAGCTCGACAAGCCGACCGCCCCGCACGCGGCCCAGCCGGCCCGTTCGGTTGCCAACGAGACCCAGCCGCGCGCGGCCTGAGCACTCGTTTTCTCTGCGCATATCCGGACGCGTCGGGCCATCGGCCCCGCGCGTCCGGATGCGTCGCCGGACTCAAGCAACCCCGTGTAAGCGGGTAAAGATCAGCGTGTGCCAGCCATTGCGCGCGATCCGGCCCTGGAATGCCAGGCCCTGGGCGCGATGCGCGGCGGCGACATAGGCTTCCTGCCCCGCCAGCAGCCCCGACAGGATGGCGACCCCGCCCGGCGCCAGATGCCGCGCCAGATCCGGCGCCATCGCCGCTAGCGGCCGCGCCAGGATATTGGCGAAAATCAGATCATAGGACGCGCCCGCCCGCACCAGCCCCGACGCATAGCCGTCGCTCGCGGTGCAGGTCACCAGATCCGCGACCCGGTTCAGCGCCACATTCTCGGCCGCCACCTTGACCGAATTGCGGTCGATGTCGCAGGCGAGCACCGGCACGCGCCAGCTCTTGGCCGCGGCGATGGCGAGGATGCCCGTGCCCGTGCCCATATCGAGGATGCGCCGACGCCGCCCGCGCCGCACCAGCCGGTCGAGCGCCAGCAGGCAGCCATGCGTGGTCGCATGCTCGCCCGTGCCGAACGCCGTCGCCGCATCGATCAGCAGCCCGACAGCACCGGCCGGCACCGGCTTCGCGATATGACTGCCATAGATGAAATAGCGGCCGATGCGCATCGGCGGAAAGCTTTCCTGATTGCGCCGGAGCCAGTCGATCTCGGGCATCAGCTCGAGCGTCAGCGCCGGCTCCTCGACACCGAGCGACAGGGCGGCCAGCGCCAGCCCGGCTTCGAGCGGCGCCCGCTCCGGCTTGCCCTGGACGAAGCCTTCGACCGACCAGGCGCCCTTGGGCTCGCGCTCGAACGCGGCGATCGCGGTGCCCACACTCTCCAGCACGGCGGAGAAACCGTTCGCCGCCCGCTCGTCCGGCGCCTCGACCGCGACGCGCCACAGCCTTTCGCCGATCATGCCTTCTCCACGAAACTATCCATGACTCTCTTCTCCCCGGCCTGATCGAAATCGATGACGAGCTTGTTGTCGTCGATCTCGCGCACCGTGCCGTTGCCGAATTTCTGATGGAACACCCGGTCGCCCGGCTTGAAGCCGCCGACCTTCTTGATCTCGCGCCCCTCGGCCGGCGCCGCCCGCGCATCGATGGTGCGGCCGGTCGACCAGACCGGCTGGCGGAAGCCGCGGAACGGCACGGTCTCGATGTCGAACATCGTGCCGCGCCCGGCCGGCGCCGCCGAGCCGTAGAGGCCGCGTGCCTGGTTGAGCTCGATCATGTCGGGCGGCAGCTCGTCGACGAAGCGCGAGGGCAAAGCGCTCTGCCATTGCCCGTACATGCGCCGGTTGGCGGCGAAGCTGATGGCAGCCCGGCGGCGCGCGCGGGTGAGGCCGACATAGGCAAGCCGGCGCTCCTCCTCGAGCCCGGCGCCGCCGCTCTCGTCGAGCGCGCGCTGATGCGGGAACAGCCCCTCCTCCCAGCCGGGCAGGAACACCACATCGAATTCGAGCCCCTTGGCCGAATGCAGCGTCATCAGGCTGACCTGGTCGCCGCCGGCATCGGCGGCATTGTCCATGACCAGGCTGACATGCTCGAGGAAGCCCGCGAGCGTGTCGAACTCGGCCATGGCGACGATGAGTTCACGCAGATTTTCGAGGCGCCCCGGCGCGTCCGGCGATTTATCGGCCTGCCACATGGCGGTGTAGCCCGATTCGTCGAGCACGATGCGCGCAAGCTCGGTATGCGGCATGGCGTCGATCTGGTCGCGCCAGCGGTCGAGATCGCGGATGAAGGTGCCGATCGCCTTGCGCGCCGCCGGCTTCAGCTCGTCGGTCGCGATGAGCTGCTTCGCCGCCGCGCTGAGCGAGACGCCGCCCGCCCGGCCCATCGCATGCAGCGACTGGATCGAGGCGGCGCCGATGCCGCGCCGGGGCAGGTTGACGATGCGCTCGAAGGCAAGATCGTCGTCGGGCTGATGCACCAGCCGGAAATAGGCGAGCGCGTCGCGGATCTCCTGCCGCTCGTAGAAGCGCGGGCCGCCGACGACGCGATAGGGGATGCCGAGCGTGATGAAGCGCTCTTCGAACTCGCGGGTCTGGAAACCGGCGCGCATCAGCACCGCGATCTCGGCGAGCCTTGTGCCGCGCCGCTGCTCGGCCTCGATCTCGTCGGCGACCCAGCGCGCCTCCTCCTCGCTGTCCCAGACGCCGTTGACCACCACCTTCTCGCCGGCCGCTCCGGCGGTCCACAGCGTCTTGCCGAGGCGTCCGGCATTATGCGCGATGAGATGGCCGGCGGCGGCCAGGATCTCCGGCGTCGAGCGGTAATTCTGCTCCAGCCGGATGACCACGGCGCCGGGGAAATCCTGCTCGAACTTCAGGATGTTGCCGACCTCGGCGCCGCGCCAGCCATAGATCGACTGGTCGTCGTCGCCGACGCAGCAGATGTTGCGATGGCCCTGCGCCAAGAGCCGCAGCCACAGATATTGCGCGACGTTGGTGTCCTGATACTCGTCGACCAGCAGATAGCGGAATTTGCGCTGGTAGTCGGCGAGGATATCCGGCTGCTCCTGGAAGATGGTGAGGTTGTGCAGCAGGAGATCGCCGAAATCTGCGGCGTTCAGCACCTGCAGCCGCTCCTGGTAGAGCTTGTAGAGCAGCGCCATGCGGCCGCCGGCGAACTCGCCCGCCTCCTCGGTGTCGATCTTGGCGGGGCCGAGGCCGCGATCCTTCCAGCGCTCGATCGCGCCCAGCACGGCGCGCGCCGGCCAGCGCTTGTCGTCGATGCCTTCGGCCGCGAGGAGCTGCTTCACCAGCCGGATCTGGTCGTCGGTATCAAGGATGGTGAAGTTCGACTTGAGTCCGACCGCCTCGGCATGGCGGCGCAGGATGCGGGCGGCCAGGGAATGGAAGGTGCCGAGCCAGATGCCTTCGATCGCCGGGCCGATCAGCCGCTCCAGCCGGTCGCGCATCTCGCGCGCGGCCTTATTGGTGAAGGTGACGGCGAGGAGTTGGCTCGGAAAGGCGCGGCGCGTCATCAGGATATGGGCGAGCCGGGCGGTGAGCGCCCGCGTCTTGCCGGTACCGGCGCCGGCCAGCATCAGCACCGGCCCGTCCAGCGTTTCCACCGCGCGCCGCTGCGGCTCGTTGAGCCCGGCGAGATAGGCCGGCTCGGGCATTCCAGGAGAAATCGACATGTCTTAACCTTACCCGAGGGGCGGGATCGGAAACCACCCCTGTGGCAGCAAAAACGCAGCGGCGAAAAGCTTCGCCCGATCCGCGCGCGCCGGGCACAATCAGCTTAACCGCCGGCGCGGATCGGTGAGATAAAACACCGTTCGCCTGCGCCGGGACCAGATGACCGCCGTCAAGATCTACTTCATCTTCCTGTTCACCTATATCGGGATGGCGGCGGGCCGGCTGCCCTGGTTCAGAGTCGATCGAACGGGAATAGCCCTGCTCGGCCTGATCGCGCTCCTGGGCACGGAAGCGTTGACGCTGGACGAGATCGGCGCGCGCATCGACATGCCGACGCTGGTGCTGCTGTTTGCGCTGATGATCATCTCGGCGCAGTTCGTCACCGCCGGCTTCTGCGACGCCGTCTTCGCCCGCCTCGCCGGCGCCACCGGCTCGCCCCTGCGGCTTCTGGGCCTGACCGTCGCCGTCTCGGGCGGCCTCGCCGCCTTCCTCGCCAACGACATTCTCGCCATGGCGGCGACGCCGCTGCTGATCGACACGGTGCGGCAGCGCGGCCTCGACCCCCGGCCTTATCTCGTCGCCTTCATCGCCGCGGCCAATGCCGGCTCGGCCGCGACGCTGATCGGCGCCCCGCAGACCATCCTGATCGGCCAGCTCGGCGGCCTCCGCCTGCCGACATATCTTCTCGCCTGCGGCATCCCGGCCCTGGTGGCGCTCGGCGTCGTCTTCGGCGTGGTGGCGCTGCTGTGGCGCGGGCGGCTGGCGCTGAGCCCGGACTTCTTCCAATCCTCGCCGCCGCCGGCGATGATGGCCCGCATCCACGACCGCAACCAGACCAACAAGGGCATATTGGCGCTGGCCGCCCTGCTGGTCCTGTTCTGCACCGGCCTGGAAAAGGACGTGTTCGCGCTCGCCATCGCCGCCCTGCTGCTGGTCAATCACAAGATCACCAGCCGGCGGCTGATCGCCACGGTCGATTGGCCGGTGCTGCTGCTGGTCTCGTGCCTGTTCGGCGTGACCGGGGCGCTCGGCTCGACGGCGCTCCCGGCGCTCGTCATCAACGGGCTGCAGGATGCGCATCTCCTGCCCGACAGCCTGATCGTGCTGGCGCCGCTGACCGTGGTCATGGGCTGCACCTTCGGCAACATCCCGTTCGTCATCCTGCTGCTGCAGCTATGGCAGGACATGCCGCAGGGTGCCCTCTACGGCTTGGCGCTGCTCTCGACGCTCGCCGGCAATTTCCTGCTGATCGGCAGCCTGTCCAACGTCATCATCGTCGAGCTCGCGGGCGATCGCGGCGTCAAGCTGCGCTTCTGGGAATTCAGCCGCGCCGGCATCCCGATCACGATCCTGACCATGGCCTTCGCCATTTTCTGGCTCTACATCACCGATTTCATGCCGTTCCTGCCCGTGGTGGACCAATGAAGACGATCCTGACCCTGCCCCTTCCCGCCCAGAGTCCGGGCACGTCGCGGCATCTGAAGCTGCATCGCTGGGGCGAGATCGGGGCCTCCCCCAAGATCTATCTCCAGGCCTCGCTCCATGCCGACGAGATCCCGGCCATGCTGGTCGCCCAGCATCTGATCGGCCTGCTCGACGCCGCCGAGCGGGAAGGCCGGATTCTGGGCGAGATCGTGCTGGTGCCGGCGGTCAACCCGATCGGCATGGGCCAGGTCCTGGACGGCACGCACCTCGGCCGCTACGAGCTCAATAGCGGCGAGAATTTCAATCGCGGCTTCGCCGATCTGGTGCCGATGGCGGCCGAGCGGCTCAAGGGCAGGCTCGGCCCCGACGCCGCCGCCAATGTCGCCCTCATCCGCACGACCTGCCGTGCGATCCTCGAAGAAAGCGCGCCGCAGGGCGAGCTCGCCGCCCTTCGCCGCCTGCTCATGCTGCATGCGATCGATGCCGACATCGTGCTCGACCTCCATTGCGACGACGACGCGCTGATGCATCTCTATCTGGGCGAGGCGCGCTGGCCCGACGGTGCCGATCTCTCGGCCGATCTCGGCTCGCGCGCGACCATGCTGGCCGCCGATTCCGGCGGCGCCTCGTTCGACGAGATCTTCAGCAACATGTGGGCGCGCTTCCGCACCGTGATGGGCACCGAGCATCCGATCCCCGATGCCAGCCTCGCCGCCACGGTCGAGCTGCGCGGCCGCGCCGATGTCAGCGACGAGCTGGCCTCGGCCGATGCCGCCGCCCTCATGCGCTACATGATGCGGCAGGGTGCCGTCGCCGGTGATCCCGGCCCGCTGCCGCCGGCCCAATGCGACGGCACCAGCCTCGCCGCGGTCGACTGGCTGCGCGCACCGGTGGCCGGCCTGCTCGTCTACAAGCAGGCGCTGGGTGCCCGCGTGTCCAAGGGCGACCTCATCGCCGAGATCGTCGATCCGCTGGCCGACGATCCGGCCAAGGCGCGCACCGAGGTCCGGACCATCACCGACGGGCTCATCATCTCGCGCCGCACCCGCCTGCTCGCCCGGCCCGGCCAGGCGATCGCCAAGATCGTGGGCTCGGTCGTGCTGCCGACGCGCACCGGCGCGCTGCTCGACCCGTGAGCGCCATGGACGAGATCCGCATCCGCGCCGCCGTGCCGGAGGATGTGCCCGTCATCCTCGCGCTCATCCGCGAGCTCGCCCGCTTCGAGAAGCAGCCCGACGCGGTGGTCGCGACCGAGGCGGATCTCCTGCGCGACGGCTGGGGCCCGACGCCGCGCTTCGGCTGCGCCATCGCCGAGCTCAATGGCGCGCCGTGCGGCTTCGCCCTCTGGTTCTACAATTATTCGACCTGGGAGGGCCGCGCCGGCATCTATCTCGAAGATCTCTATGTCTCGCCGGCGGCGCGCGGCAAGAGCATCGGCGAGAAGCTGATGGTCGAGGTCGCCCGCATCGCCGTCGCCGAAGGCGCCCGCCGGCTCGATCTCAACGTGCTCGACTGGAACCCGGCCCGCGCCTTCTATCACCGGCTCGGCATCACCCACCGCGACGATTGGCTGCCCTACCGCATCGACGGCGAGGCGCTGAAGCAGCTGGCGAAGCGGGGATAGGTTCGCCGACCGACCGCCATCATCGACCGGCTTGGTCAGCAAATCGCCGGCGCCTTTCGCCGCCGCGATCGCCAGCGCATGCAGACGGCCGTCAAATCATCCTCCGCCGGACCGGATAGGCACTGCTCGAAGTCGCGCGCGATCGCGGCGATCGCTCCTGCCGCGCCGGTTTCGTGAGCGCTTCGCTCGGCAAGGGCGACGAACCCGGCCTCGCCCCGGGCCGTCCCGTCGGCGCCTCGCGTTTCCAAAAGAGCGTCGCTCACCAGGAAAAGCGAGGAGCCCGACGGCAGCGCCGCATGACGACAGGGATACCGCGCGCCGTCGGTGATGCCGAGCGGCAGGCCGGACCCGTCGAGGAGACGGGATGGGCCGCCCGCATCATCGACCACCACGGTAGCGGACGCGCCGGCAGCCGCGAAATCCATCACCTTGCGCCGGCTGTCGATCGCCGCGTAGAACATGGTGGCGAACAGCCCTGGCTCCAGCAGCTCGTAAAGTCGTAGGCCGAGCGTCGCCAGGAAGACCGAGGGGTCGCCGGCGAAGTCCCAGAGTGCACCGATCAGGGTCTGGATTCGGAAGGTATTGAGCGCGGCCGCCACGCCGTGCCCGCAGAAATCGAACAGGTAGAGTCCGAATCTGGTTTGGTCAATGGCCCGGATTCCCCAGAGATCGCCACCGATCTCGGAACAGGGTTCGACGAATCCGGCCACATCGACACCGTAACATTCCGCGATTCGGTGGAGCTGACTGGCAGAGGGCAGGATAGCCTGCTGCATTGTCCGCGCAAGCGACAGCTCCTCCTGGGTCCGTCGCTGATAGCTCGTCAAACCCTGTATGAGCAGGCGGTTTTCCAGGTGGATCGAGATCCGGGCGATCAATTCCCGCTCATTCGTCGGCTTGGATACCAGATCGGTCGCACCGCATTCGAACACCCGAACACGATCCGCGGTCCGATCGAGCCCGGTTTGAACGAGGATCGGCAGATCGGCGAAGGCCGGATTCGCCCGCAGGTGAGCGCACACCTGGAAACCATCAAGATCAGGCATGACGATATCGAGGATGACGAGGTCCGGGGGAGTCCGATCGATCTGGACCAAGGCATCGCGGCCGCCGACCGCCGTCCCGATATTGGTGAAGCCTCGATTTTCCAGGATCCGGCTGATATGGGTGCGATAGATGATGTCGTCATCGACGATCAGGATCCGGCAGTCGCGTATCGCCCCGAGGTCTCGCTCGAAGCGTCGACCCGAGGTATCGGCGGACTGCTCATCCTTCATCTGGCAAGCTTCAGTGCCAGCGTGCGCCCGCCGCGCACCCATCGGTGCGTGGCGGTGAGCGCCCTGATGATCGACCGGCCCCGACCATGCGCCGCGGCCGAATCGCTGCTATCCTGGAATGTAAAGCCGTGACCCTCGTCGCTGACGCGCAGGAAGATGTGGGACTGGTTCCAACGAATGCGGATGTCGCATCGTTTCGCACATGCCGCGGGATCGGCCAGGCGCGACGCGAGTTGCCGGTCCAAATGCCCGAGCCCCGCGACGCTGCCGCGGCAGCGGCTGGAGATCGCCAGGTTGCCGTGGACGATTGCGTTGATGGTCGCTTCATCGACCACGGTGGCGATGCTGAACCGTAACGGCGACGGGACCGGAATCCAGTTCAGCAAGATCCCGGCGACGATCTCTCCGAGCGGCAGGTCATAGGCCGTCGGCGTGAGCAGCGACAGGCGCAGCGTCGAACCCGCCATGCAATCGCGCAGAACGCCAACCGGCTCGAAATAAACCCGCGCCGGCGGCCGCAAGGCGGCGACGAGGCTGGCCGCGTCAGGCTGCGGCATGGCGGGCGCCGATCGTCCTCACGCTTCGATCTCGAAGAGCTTGTTGAACTCGACGATGGCGAGCAGACGAGCCACGGTCTGGTTGGGGCGGGTCAGGCTGACACTGCCCCCGTCCTGCTTCACCTTGTCGTTGAGGAGGACGAGCAAGCCCAGTCCCGCGGAATCGACCGCGGCGAGCCCCGAGAGATCGACCGTGACGCGGCGGCGCTTGGCGGCGCTCGCCTCCGCGATCAATTTCCGGAACTCGTGATGATCCTTGAAACCGAGCTTCTCGAAAAGCTCGATCCGGACCTGATCCACCGCCACCGTCACGCGATATCTCATCCTCGGAGTTCTCCCGGCTGGTCAGAGCCGAATACGATCGAGAAATTCGATCGCATCGCGCTTCAGCGCGCCGGCAATGACTTTCAAATCTTCGGCCGCCCACAGCACCGAGATTGCACGGCCGCACGAAATCACCGACGAGTGCGTGATCGCGCCGATGCTCGTGGTGACTTGATCGACATCCACCATCACACCGCTCACATTTTGGCTGATGTCCGCCGTTACCGCCGATTGCTCCTCGATGGCGGCGGCGACGGCGCCCGACATTTCCGCCAGTCGGCCGATCGTTTCACGGACGCGCGCCACCGCGGCGACGGCGCCGCCGGCTCGGCCTTGAATGGCCTCGATCCGCTGCGTGATGTCGATGGTCGCCTGCGCCGTCTGGCTCGCCAAGTTCTTCACCTCGGAAGCGACGACCGCGAATCCCTTGCCGGCATCGCCGGCACGCGCCGCCTCGATCGTCGCATTCAAAGCCAGAAGGTTCGTCTGGCCGGCGATTTGCGAGATGAGCTGCACGACCGTCCCGATCTCTTGAGCCGATTGCGCGAGATCGCCGATCTCGCGCTCGACGCCTTCGGTCTCCTGCGCGGCCTCGGTCGAGGCACGAGCCGCACCGGTGACGCTTCGCGTGATCTCGTTGATCGAAGCCGACATCTCCTCCACCGCCGCCGACAAGGTCATCAGACGCGAGCGGGTGGATTCGGCCGCCCCGGCGACGGCGATCGAGCCTTGCGAGCCGGTCTCCTGCCGTTCGGCCATGTTGATCGAGGATTTTTGAATATCGGCCGCCGCTTCCGCGACCTTGTCGACCGCGCCCTGGACTGTGACCTCGAACAGATTCGCGAGGTTGCTCGCGGCCGCCCGCGCCTCGCGCTCCTTCATCATCGCCTCCTGGTAGGTGGAGATGGCGATATCCATGTCGAGCATCACCGCCGCCGTGATCGCGCGGAGCAGCGCGGTCAGACGATCCGATCGCCAGCGGTTCGTTCGTACCGCCAGCGCCAGGAGCTGGCCCAGGACATAGTTGTAGCCGCCGATATACCAGCGTGGCTCCAGGCCGATCTTGTTGTGGATGAGGCCAATCGTGTGCACCCCCTCCATATAGGCCAGATCGAACCGCGCATCGAACAGCCGCGCCCAATGCGCCGTCTGGGCCGCCTTGAGGCGGGGTATGTCGTGGCCCAGCATACGGGCCAAATTGGGTTCTTTGATCAAATGGCCATAGAAGCCCTCGAGCACGGCCGGCAGATTGGGTTCCAGCGCCTTCCAGAATGCCCGGAGCAGCTCGCAGGCTTCGGCATCGATGCGCATGAAGCGAAGGCGCGTCTCCCGGTCCAGGCCGCTTTGCGCCGTCATTCCGTCCTGCACGGTCTTCTCCCCATCTTGCCTTGAGGATGCCGGTGCGCTCGAGCCGGCGCCATGTGATCAGAACATGACAACCCCAAGATACATTATATTTGGTACACACCTATAGATTTGCGAGGCGGATCTCGCTTTTTCGCCTCGCCCGAAACGCCGAGCTGATCCAGCCGGCATCGGTCGCTCGCAGCGGATAAGGGAGGTGCCCGGCTGTCGGGCGCCTTCTCGATGACTATAGGACCAGACGACTCAGCGAGCGGCACGCAGCATCGGGACGATGCTGTACGACGCATCCACCGCGATCGAGCCCAGCACCTCGAAACCATGCCTCTGGTAGAATGGGATGTTGCGGGCATTCGTGGATTCGAGATAGGCGGCTACATGCTCCCGGTCGCATTGGCGCAGGGTATGCTGCATCAACGCCGCGCCGTGGCCCCTGTTCTGATGGAACGTATCGATGCCGATGAGCGGCAAGTACCAGTGCGGCTCGGCCGGATGAAAAGCCGCCATTTGTCCGAAGACGGCGCCGAGCGCCTCGTATTTCTCCGGCGTGAGCGTTTCCTGCAGCACCGCGCCGAGCGCCGCATCGTCGACATGGCGTCCCGGCGGCAGCCACAACGCAGCGCCGGCGCCATCCGCGATCGCATAGGCGGTCCCCGCCGCGAAGGCTTCGCCGCCGAACGCCCGGACGAAGGCAGGAAAGTGGGTGAGATACCGATGGGCGTCGTCATACACCCACCGCGCGACGGGATCGGCGCTGAAGGCGAGGGTGAGCGTCGCGACGGCTCGATCGATGTCGGCAGGGGCGACGATCGTCTCGGCCTTGATCACTGGGTCGTTCATGGGGGTGCTCCTCGAGCGGTCGAGCTTGGAATCGATACTCATTCGGCGGCCTCCGAGGCGGCGATGTCGGTCTCGGCCAGCGACGGCAGAACGCGAACCAGCAGAAGGCCGGCGGCCAACCAGGCCGCGATGAGATAGGGCCACAGGTTGCCGGGCCAGTCGGGCACCGGATAGACGCTGTTCCAAAGCGGCCAGAGGAGCAGCATCGTGCCCAGGAAGCCCACGATGCTCCCGACCACGCGCCCATTGCGCAGCGCGTCCACCATTTCGCCGCCCGTGACGCTCATATAGACGAGAATGAGCGTCAAGGTGCCGAGCGCCGCGGCATCGCCGGCATAGGCGACCACCCCGACCGGGCCGGCCAGCACGATGAGGAAGACTAGATTGAGAGCGCCAACGGCCAGGATCGCCCGTGACGGCGTGCCGTGCCGCGGATGCGCCTTGCCGAGGCCGGGCGACAGGCCGGCGCGCCCCAGCGCGTAAAGCAGGCGAGCGCAAGCGGAGAGCCCGCCAATGACGCAGGCGAGCCCGCTGATGGCCGCCGCGAAATCGAAGAAGACCGCAAACCCGCCCGAGATGAACTTGGTCGAAAGATCGTCGAGGGGCGCCTCGGACTGTGCCAGCGCCTGCACCTGATCGAGCCCGAAGCCCACGACCTGGGCGTAAGAAACGAAGACGAAGAACAGGCCGGTGACGGCGATCGTCGCCATGACCGCCAGCGGGATCGCGCGCTTGGGATTATGGGCCTCCTCGCCCAAGGTCGCCGCCCCCTCGAAACCGGCGAAGGACAGCACCGCGAAGACGATTCCATAGCCGACGCCGGACCAGCCATGCTCGGCATCGGGCGCCAACGGCAAGGCGGAGAGCGGCGCCCGGGTCACGATCACGATCGACAGGCCGAGGATTGCCGCCACCGAAATCGCCTCCAGGAGCAGCATCAGCCGTCCGGCGACCCGCATATCGTTCCAGGCGAACGAGGTCGCCGCCACCGAGACCGCCGCCCCGACCACGAGCCACAAGCCCGGCACTTCGATGCCGACATGCGCCAGTCCGATCGCCACGAAATTACCGGTCAGCGCCGTAACCGCGGTCATGAGCACGACGTAGGCGAGCAGAAGCGCCCATCCGGCGACGAAGCCCGCGCGCGGGCCGAACGCCTGCGCGACATAGGCATAGGCGGATCCGGCGTGGGCGACGCGACCGCCGAACGCGACGAAGGACAGGCCGACGAAAGCGACCGCGACCGCCCCCAGCAGGAACGCCAGCGGCACGGACCTGCCGGCCGCCTGCGCCATCAGCGTCGTGCCGAAGGCCATCGCCATGGTCGGCGCGATCATCGACATCGAAAAGCCGAACGCCTCGACCGCACCCAACGTCCTTCGCAAAGCTGACATGGAACCCCCTTTTTGCGCGAGAAACTGATTTTTTATGCGGGCAAGTATTGTTGACAACCTGCGGTGTCGAGGCCTCGGCCAGAGACACAAATCATTGGCAATGATGGTCGAATAACAAGTACAAACACATTGTTTCTGTGGGATTTCACAGATCTATTATATGATTACAAATGAAATTTTTGCCCCAGGTTGAGCCTGGCGGCGACGGGAAATGCCGTCAATCACTCGTCTGGATCACGCTCGAATAGAGGCCGGAATCGCGCTCGGCCTCGCTGCGCCACCTAGGCCGCCTATGCCGCCTCGCGGCCCGGATGCCCGCCGGCACGCTGCGGGATGATCAGGATGGCGGCGACGATAAGCGCCAGGATGATCGCCGAGGAGCCGATGCGGCCGAGCGACAGGCCGCCATCGCCGACCGGCTTGGTGAGCAGGTCGCCGACCGTGGCGCCGAGCGGCCGGGTTAGGATGAAGGCGAGCCAGAACAGCAATACGCGCGACAGGCCGGACCAGAAATAGGCGGCAGCGATGATCGTTAGCAATCCGGCGAAGACCAGGGCGCCGCCCTCGTATCCCAGCCCCGAATCATCGGCAAGGAAGTCGCCGAGCGCCGTGCCGAGCGTGTTCGAGAACAGGATCGTCGCCCAATAGAAGCCCTCGACCCGCGGCGTCGCGATATGGTCGACCGAGACCGAGCCTTCGATGCGCCACCACAGCCCCAGCACCGCCAGCAGCAGGCCGAAGAGGATGAGCGAGCCGCCGACATAGCCCACACCCAACGATCGGTCGGCGAAATCCGCCATGGTCGTGCCGGCCGTCGTGGTTGCGACGATGACCGCCCAATAGAGAAAGGGATGGAAGTGCTTCGCCCGGATCTGGGCCATGGCGGTGACGGCGAAGAAGGCGATGAAGAGCAGGCTGCTGATCGCATAGCCGAGATCGAGCGTCATCGACAGCGCGTCGCCGCCCGTCTCGCCGAAGGTCGTGGCCGCGATCTTGATGATCCAGAAGCCGATGGTGATTTCCGGGACCTTGCTCGCCGCAACGCCCATCCGGGGATGATGCATCACTCGCTCCCAACCCGTCGATGCCGATCCCTATCGACGGGCTTTCCGGCCATATCCGCCATGCGGCCGATCGGCGCGGCCGCATGGCTCTCAATGATGGCGGATGACCCAGACGAAACCGACGCCGAGCAGGACGGCGGCGAGGCCGACCAGCCGCAACGTCGGCTCCGGCTGGGTCAGCACGGCGAGCATGGCCCGCTTCATCGGCTGGGGAAACAGCGCGTAGAGGACGCCCTCGATGACGAGCACGAGGGCGAGGGCGGTCCAAAGATCTTGCATTCTGTCCATGCGGCTCAGGGAGTGGCCTGCTTGGCCTTGCGCCGGTCGAAATAGCGGAAGAAATCGTCATCGGGCGACAGCACCATCGTCGTGCCCGCGGCCTTGTCGCCGAGCGAGTCGCGATAGGCCTGGAGCGTGCGGTAGAAGCTGAAGAAATCGGGATCCTGGCCGAAGGCGTCGGCATAGATCTTGATGCTTTCGGCGTCGCCTTCGCCGCGCGTCACCTGCGACTGGCGGTTGGCCTCGGCGGTGATCACCGTCACCTCGCGCTCGGCGCGGGCGCGGATGCCCTGCGCCTGCTCGGCCCCCTTGGCGCGGAACTCCCGCGCCTCGCGGGTGCGTTCGGAATTCATCCGATTGTAGATCGCCTGGCTGTTTTCCGGCGGCAGATCGGCGCGGCGGATGCGGATATCGACCAGCTCGATGCCGAAGGATTTGGTCTGGACGGCGACCTCGTCGCGGATCTCGGCCATGATCTGGCCGCGCTCGGGCGAGAGCAGCTTGGCGAGCACGATATTGCCGATCACCCGCCGGATCGAGGCGTTGACGATGGCGCCGAGCCGGAGGCTCACCGCCTCCTCGGTCCCGACCGTCTGGAAGAATTCCAGCGGATTGACGATTCGGTAGCGGGCGAAGGCATCGACCACCAGGCGCTTCTGGTCGGACGCGATCACCTCCTGCGGCGGCGGTTCGTAATTCAGCAACTGATTGCTGTAGATCACGACATTCTGCACGACCGGAATCTTGACCTGCAGGCCCGGCGTATGAACCTGTCGGACCAGCTGGCCGAACTGCAGGACCAGCGCTTCGCTGGTCTGATCGACGATGAAGAAGCTGTTGAACGCGACCAGGACCAGGACAACGGCCCCGACCGCCAGCGAGACGAAAAGAGAGCGGTTCATCGGCCGGGCCTCACGGTCGTGACGGAAGGCACCGGCGGCAGCGCCGGCGGGGTCGAAGCAGCCGGTGCTGCTGGGGGCTTGCCGGTGAGTACCGGTGCGGGCAGCGGTAGATAGGGCGCCACGCCGGCCGATTTATCGACCAGGATCTTGTTGGCGTTCCGCAGCACCTGTTCCATCGTTTCCAGATAGAGCCGTTCGGCCGTCACATCCTTGGCGGCGCGATAGGCATTCAGCACCGAGAGGAAGCGCTGGGCGTCGCCCTGGGCGCCGGCGATGATCTGTTGCTTGTAGGCGCCGGCATCCTGCTCGATCTGCTCGGCGGCACCGCGGGCGCGCGGCACGATGTCGTTGCGGTAGGCCTCGGCCTCGTTGCGCGCGCTCTCGAGATCGGTCTGGGCACGCTGCACGTCGCGGAACGCCTCGATCACCGGCTCGGGCGGATCGACCCGCTGCAACTGGACCTGCGTCACCGTGATGCCGGCGCCGTAGGAATCGAGGATCTTCTGCAGCAATTGCTGCGTATCGTTCTCGACCAGGCCGCGGCCTTCCGCGAGCACGCTGGCGATCAGCGTGCGGCCGACCACTTCGCGGACAGCGGCTTCGGCCGCCGATTTCACCGTCGCCTCGGGATTTCGGATATTGAAGAGATAGGCGCGGGCATCCTTGACCACCCACAGCACCGACAGGTTGATGTCGACGATATTCTCGTCGCCGGTCAGCATCAGCGCCTCTTCCGGCACTTCCTGGTGCACGGCGCCGCGCACACCGCTCGCCTCGGTGACGCCGACCTCGGTGCGGTTGACGCGAGTCACCTTGGGCCGGCGCACGGTCTCGATCGGCACCGGCAGGTGATAATGGAGCCCCGGCTGTGTCGTGCCCTCATAGGCACCGAAGCGCAGCACGACGCCCTGCTCGTCGGGTGCCACGAAATAAAATCCGCTCAGCCCCCAGAGCGCCAGCAGGATGAGCACGACCAGCCCGGCGATCCGGCCGCTGCCGCCGCCGAGAAATTGGCGGAACCGATCCTGGCCCTGCTTGAACAGATCCTCGATATTGGGCGGCTTCGAGCCGCGATTGCCGCCCGACGGACCACGCCCCCAGGGGCCGGGGCCGCCATTGCCGTTCCAGGGACCGCCCCCGCCTTTGTCGTTCCAAGGCATATCGGATGTACCTTCAACCTGTCGCAGCACATTGTTAGTGGTGCCGCGCGGCCCTTATATCAAAGCATCGGGGGCTGCGAACCCCCTGTTCGTCTTTCGCGCACAGAAGCGCGACACTCAATTGGAAGGCAGCATGATGGCCGAGCTCACCGAGCAGCAGATCCTCCAGGCGTTGAAGAGCGTCATCGACCCGGACCGAAAGCAGGATGTGGTCAGCCTGGGCATGGTCTCCGGCATCGCCATTCGCGAGGGCCATGTTGGCTTCTCGATCGAGGTCGATCCGGCTCGCGGCCCGGCGCTGGAGCCGCTGCGCAAGGCCGCCGAGCGCGCGGTCGACGCGCTGCCCGGCGTGCTCTCGGTCACCGCCGTGCTGACCGCGACCCGCGGCCCCGCCCGCCCGCAGCAGCCGCACGCCCATCCCCATGGCCAGGGCGCGCCGCAGCGGCAATCGCTGGTGCCCGATGTCCGCGCCATCGTCGCCATCGCCTCGGGCAAGGGCGGCGTCGGCAAATCGACCACCACCGCCAACCTCGCGGTGGCGCTCGGCATGCTCGGCCTCAAGGTCGGGCTGCTCGACGCCGATGTCTATGGCCCTTCCATGCCGCGCATGCTCGGCATCACCGGCCGTCCGCAATCCGCCGACGGCAAGATCCTGGAGCCGATGCGCCGGCACGGCATCGCCTGCATGTCGATCGGCTTCCTGGTGCCCGAGGACACGCCGACCATCTGGCGCGGCCCGATGGTCATGGGCGCCCTGCAGCAGATGCTGCGCGATGTCGCCTGGGGCGCTCTCGACATCCTGCTGGTCGACATGCCGCCCGGCACCGGCGACGCGCAGCTGACCATGGCCCAATCGGTGCCGCTCGCCGGCGCCGTCATCGTCTCGACCCCGCAGGACATCGCCTTGTTGGACGCGCGCAAAGGCCTCGCCATGTTCCGCAAGGTCGAGGTGCCGGTGCTCGGCATCATCGAGAATATGAGCTATTTCTGCTGCCCGAATTGCGGCCATCGCACCGAGATTTTCAGCCATGGCGGCGCCCGCGCCGAGGCGGAGAAGCTCAATACCGAATTCCTGGGCGAAATACCGCTCGACATCGCCATTCGCGAGACTTCGGATGCCGGCACGCCGATCGTGCTGGCCGATCCGTCCTCGCCGCACAGCGAGGCCTATCGCGCCATCGCCCAGCGGATCTGGGCCAAGGTCGGCGCCGCCGGAACCGGCGCCCGCCCGGCCCCGCGCATCGTCGTCGAGTAGGCAAAGGGACCCGCGCAACGATTTATAAACGGCTTCTCAATTCATCTATAGAAATATGGAATTCGCGCGTCTCTCCCGCATGGTTTCCGGGCTGGCGCGCGCCCCATTTCCCGCTCCCGCCCCTTCCCGATTCTTAGCCGAGCGGTGACAAAAAAGGATTCGTCGAAAAAACCCGTGAAATCGCGCGAGCGAAACTCTTGCGCGTCAATAGTGACTCGTAGATATTATCTTGTGCGTTGAGCAAAGCCGGCGCAGGTTTTTTGGCGGCACGTGGGGCGATAGCATGGCCAGAGTGCTGATTGCAGACGACGATACGGCATTCCTCGATACGCTGTCGCAGCTCTTGGAACAGGCCGGCCATTACGTCGAGGTAGCTCTTGACGGCCAGATCGCGCTTAGCCGCGCGACTTCCAGTTCGTTCGACGCCCTGATCGCCGACATCGTCATGCCGAATATGGATGGGCTGGAATTGATCCGTACCCTTCATCGGCAAATGCCGGACTTGATCATGATCGCCGTCTCCAGCGCCGGCGGCGAAGGGCGCGGCCAGGATTACTTGCCGGCAGCCGCGACGTTCGGCGCCGCCGCGACTTTTTCCAAACGCCGAATCATCGATCTGCCGGAGACACTTGACCAACTCTTGGCGATGCGGCGCGAGCCCGCGCTGATCGCGCGCGCCGGGTAACCGCCGACTAGCTTTCGCGTCCCAGCACCGACATCAGCTCCGCCCATTCGCGCTTGGTCAGGCCGGCGCTTTCCGCCGTCGCGGTTCCCCCTGCCAGCATCGTCTTCACCGCCTCGAGCGCCCGCGCCGACAGGTGTGCGCCTCCCAGCCGATATTGCCGGAACGCCTCGGCCGTATGCGGGACCCAGCGATCCAACACATCCGTCATGGCCTCGGCATAGACGCGGATCTCGTATTGCGCATGCGGGTCCGCGCGCAGGCTGAGGAAATGCATCAGATTGTGCAGATCCGTCTTCCAATACCATTGCGTGTAGAAATTCAGCGAGAGATTCATGCGGGCAAGTTCTCGCGCCAGTCCCTGCCGTGCCGGATCGACGATATTGCCCGCCTCGTCCTCGTTCAGCATCTCGGCATAGTGGGCATAGGCTTGGCCGGCATCGTCGCGCAGCAGCTTCATTACCGCCGCCGCCTCCGGCCCTTCGAGCACGCCGCCGCGCCCTTGCCGGTTGACCGCGGACTGGGCGGCGAGCTGAGCCGGCGCCGGCACGTAGAATTCATTATCGAGGATGGAGTAGCGCGCCGAGATCTCGTTGATATTGGCGGTGCGGTGCCGCACCCATTGCCGCGCTACGAAGATCGGCAGCTTCACATGCAGCTTGATCTCGCACATCTCGAACGGCGTCGAATGGCGATGGCGCATCAGATACTGGATGAGGCCGCGATCCTCGCTGACCTTCTTGGTGCCGCGCCCGTAGGAGACGCGCGCCGCCTGCACCACGGCATTGTCGTCGCCCATGTAATCGATGACGCGGATGAAGCCGTGATCGAGCACCGGGATCGCTTCGTAGAGGATCTCCTCGAGGGCGGCGACCGTCGCCCGCCGGGTCGGCGTCGTGGCGCCGCGCAGCCGCTCGATCTCTTCCTGCTGCTCTGCCGTGATCTTCATGCTCGCTTACCTATGGGCATCGTTCCATCCGTCCCACAAGGTATAGCCGCGCGACCGGCTCATACAGCTAAATCTGCGATGCGAGATGAGGATTGCGCCACCCGCTGAACCTCATTAGAAAGCGCCCCAACATTCGCGGAGGCGGGCATGGATGAGAGCTTCGAGAAGATGGCGGCCGACATCACCGCCCGTATCCTGCTGGAAACCAAGTCGGTGCATTTCAGCCCGGACAAGCCGTTCACCTGGACCTCGGGGCGCAAGAGCCCGGTCTATGTCGATTGCCGCCGGCTGATCTCGTTCCCGCGCGCGCGCGCCAAGCTCATGGATCTGGGCACCGAGCTCGTCATGCGGAAGGCGGGCTTCGAGGCGTTCGACGCGGTCGCCGGCGGCGAGACCGCGGGCATCCCCTTCTCCGCCTGGATCGCCGAGCGCATGGCGCTGCCCATGCTCTATATCCGCAAGAAGCCCAAGGGTTTCGGCCGGAACGCCCAGATCGAAGGCCAGTTCGCCGAGGGCGACCGGGTCCTGCTGGTCGAGGATCTCGCCTCCGAAGGCACCTCGAAGCTCAATTTCATCCAGGCGATCCGTGCCGCCGGCGCCGTCACCGCCCATTGCTTCGTGATCTTCCATTACGGCATCTTCCCGTCGAGCCTGGCCTCGCTCGAAGCGGAAGGCGTCCAGCTCCACGCGCTCGCGACCTGGTACGACGTGCTCGACCAAGCCCACCGGCAGGGCAGCTTCACGCCGGAGCAGTATCAGGCGATCAAGTCGTTTCTTGACGCACCCGATGCCTGGGTTCCGCCGCCGGAAGCGTGACCGGGGGCGGCCACGACATGAGATGCTCCGCCGCCCCGCCCTCGAAGGCCCGGCGCAGATGGTGCATGATCACCTCGACCTCCTCGGTCAAGGCCACGATGTGCTGGCCGGTGCATTCGACCTGGACCGCGCGCACGCCGTCGAGCTTGGCCTGCAAGCGATAGAATAGATAGATCACCTCGGGCTCGAGCATGCCGATATCGCGGCCGAGCGATTCGAGCCCGGGCGACGGCAAGGCCAGCAGGCCCTTGACCTGAAACGCCATGAAGCTGCCCTGCACCGAGTTCCGCACCTCGAGCCTGACCGCCTCGATCGCGGCTTCGAGTTGGCGGAGTGCCGCATCGAGCCGGCGAACGGCGCTGCCGCGTTCCTGCCGGTCGCGCCTCGGCTCCATGACGGGAGTCGCCAGCGCCGGCAGCAGCGCCGGGCGTGGCGCGGCCTGGTGCGGCAACCACGCCCGCAAGCCCAGCAGCAGGATGAAAGCCCCGATCAATACCTGCCAATCGCGCAACAAGCCGTAAAGGCCGAGCGCCAGACTATCGGCCGGCTCGGGCAAGAGCGGGCCATTCAGGAACAGCTCGGCGGCCCCGTCGAGCCCGGCCGTCTCCACGCTCAGACAGATGATCAGCGCAAGCACGCCGAGAAGAGCCGCGACGACGTTCATCGGCAAGGTGCCGTCCCTTTGAGAGGCCGGCGCCGAGCGCCGCTGACTAGAGCCGGATCGAAATGGGTGGAATCCACCCATTTCGTGAATCCGTCTCTATTCAAATAGTTAGAGAACGATTCACATATTGGCTGTTCCAGCCAATATGATCGTGCTCTAGCGCTCTCTACCCTTCCGGGAGGAGCGAGGCAAGGCGCTTCGGCGCCTTCAGGCGATAGCTGCGCCGGATGAGCGCTGCGACCTCGTCCCAATCGGGATCGTCGAGGCGAATGCCGACCCAGCCCTTGGGACCGACATAGGGCGGCGCGAAGAACCGCTCGGGATCGGCCTCGACCAGGATCTGCTGTGCGCCGGGCGGCGCCTTGCACCAGACGGCGGGCACGCCCCCGCGGCTGGAGGCCATGGCGAAGATCTTGGTGCACACGCGAAAGGTCGGCGTGTCCCAGGTTTCCTTCTCGTCCGTCTCGGGCAGGGCCAGGCAGATCGATCTCAGCTTGTCGAGGGCGACCGTATCGTCGGCACTCATGGCGCGCGCCCCTCCTCGACCGCGTGGCAGGCGACCAGGCTGCCGCCTTCCACCCGCAGCAGCGGCCGCTCGATCCGGCAGCGCTCGTTGGCGAGCGGGCAGCGCGGATGGAAGGAGCAGCCGGGCGGCGGATCGATCGGGTTCGGCACCTCGCCCGAGACCGGCGCGCGGTTGCGCCCGGTCATCTCGATGTCCGGCACCGTGTCGAGCAGCAGGCGCGTATAGGGATGGCGCGGCCGGACGAACAGCTCCGCGGTCGAGGCGAGCTCGACCAGCCGGCCCAGATACATGACGCCGATCCGGTCCGAGACATGGAAGATCACGGCCAGATTATGCGAGATGAACAGATAGGTGAGGCCGAGCCGGCGCTGCAGATCCTTCATGAGGTTGAGGATCTGCGCCTGTACCGACACGTCGAGCGCCGAGGTCGGCTCGTCGAGCACCAGGAATTCCGGCTCCGAGGCAAGCGCCCGCGCGATCGAGATGCGCTGGCGCTGCCCGCCGGAGAAGGCGTGCGGAAACTTGTCGCCATCGGCGGTGCCGAGGCTCACCTGGCGCAGCAGCTCGTCGACCCGGTCGCGCACGGCGCTCTCGTCCCGCGCCAGCCGGTGCGTGCGGATCGGCTCGGCGATGATGTCCCGCACCCGCCAGCGCGGATTGAGGCTGGCATAGGGGTCCTGGAAGATCATCTGCACGCGGCGGTGCAGCGGCGCCACCGCCGCCCGGCTTTTGAGCAGCGAGCGGTCGGTGCCGTCGATCACGATCCTGCCGGCGCTCGGCCGATAGAGGCCGACGATCAGCCGCGCCACCGTGGATTTGCCGCAGCCGCTTTCGCCGACGAGCGAGAAGGTCTCCCCCCGCTCGATCGCGAAGCTGACATTATCGACCGCCTTGAGCACGCGCCGGCCGGACCCGGACAGCATGCGCGCCAGCCAGGACGGCGAGACGTCGAAATCGCGGGCGAGCGCTTCGACCTTGAGAATCGTGTCAGACATGGTCGGGCCGGTCGTGCAACCAGCATGCCGCTTCCGTTCCCGATGCCGGCATCAGCTCCGGCCGTTCGACCAGGCAGCGATCGAAGGCGCGCGGGCAGCGCGGGTTGAAGGCGCAGCCGGCCGGGATCGCCCCCAGCCGCGGCATGGCGCCGTCGATCTGGCGCAGCCTTTCGAGCCGGTGGCCGATCGCCGGGATCGAGCCCATGAGCCCGACCGTATAGGGATGTTGCGGCGCTTTCACCACCGCGCGCACCGGCCCGATCTCGACGATGCGCCCGGCATACATGACGGCGACCCGATCGGCCGTCTCGGCGATGACGCCCATATCGTGAGTGACCAGCAGCACCGCCGTGCCGTGCTCGCGGCACAGGCGCTTCAGGAGCGCGATGATCTGCGCCTGGGTCGAGACGTCGAGCGCCGTCGTCGGCTCGTCGGCGATGACCAGGCGCGGATTGGCGGCGAGCGCCAGGGCGATGACCACGCGCTGGCGCATGCCGCCGGAGAAATGATGCGGATAGGCATCGATCCGCTCGCGCGCCGCCGGGATGCCGACCTCCTCCAGCAGCTCGACCGCCCGCGCCTGCGCCGCGCGCTCGCCGAGCGGCAGATGCGTGCGGATGGTCTCGACCAGCTGCTGCCCGACCGTATAGAGCGGATCGAGGCTGGTCAGCGGGTCCTGGAAGATGGCGCCGATGCGCTTGCCGCGGATGCGCCGCATGGCGTCGAAGGAGAGATTGTCGATCCGCTCGCCTTCGAGCCGGATCTCGCCGCCGGCTTTGCGCAGCGGCGGCTCCAGCAGATTGATGATGGCGGCGGCGGTGAGCGACTTGCCGGCCCCCGACTCGCCCACCACGCCCAGGACCTCGCCGGCGCCGATCGAGAAGCTGACATCGTCGATGGCGAGCTGCGTCCCCCGCCGGGTCGGCAGCTCGATCCGCAGATGCGAGACCTCGAGAAGCGGCGCCGTCGCGGTCATCGGAGGCGGGGGTTGAGCGCGTCGCGCACCCAATCGCCGAGCAGATTGACCGACAGGATGAGCAGTCCCAGCGTGATCGACGGGAAGAGCGTGATCCACCATTCGCCGGAGAACAGGAAGTTGTTGCCGACGCGGATGAGCGTGCCGAGCGACGGCTCGGTCGGCGGCACGCCGACGCCGAGGAAGGAGAGCGTCGCCTCGGTGATGATCGCGTTGGCGAGATAGATGGTGGCGATCACCAGCACCGGCGTCATGACGTTGGGCAGCAGATGGGTCAGCACGATGCGCGCCGGATGGACGCCGATGATGCGCGCCGCCTGGATATATTCCTTGTTGCGCTCGACCAGGGTCGAGCCGCGGACGGTGCGGGCGAACTGGACCCAGCCCGAGAGGCCGATCGCCACCACCAGCACCCAGACCGCGATCCGGTCCTGGAGCTCGTGCGGCAGCAGGCTGCGGGCGATACCGTCGACCAGCAGCGCCACCAGGATCGCCGGGAAGGAGAGCTGGACGTCGGCTGAGCGCATGATGAAGGCGTCGATGAGCCCGCCGCGCCAGCCGGCTAGGAGGCCGGCGCCGATCCCCAGCACCATGGCGAAGACGACCGAGAGCGCCCCCACCAGCAGCGAGACGCGCGAGCCGAACAGGATCGCCGAGAGCACGTCGCGCCCCTGCCCGTCGGTGCCGAGCAGATGGGCCTGGTCGCCGCCCTCGATCCAGGCCGGCGGGTTGGAGGCGTCGAGCAGGCTGACGGTGGCGAGGTCGAACGGGTTGTAGGGCGCCACCAGCGGCGCGAACACCGCACCGAAGATGATCGCCAGCGCCACCACGGCCGAGACGATCGCGATGGGCGAATGCAGGAAGCTGTAGGCGAGGTCGCTGTCGGCGAAGCGCCGCAACCGGCCCATGGCGGCGCGCTCAGCCATGAGCACTCCTCGTTCCTTCGGTGCGCAGGCGCGGATCGACGACATGATAGAGCAGGTCGACGACGAGATTGATCACGACGAAGAACAGCCCGACCAGCACCAGATATGCCGCCATCACCGGAATGTCGGCGAAGGTCACGGCCTGGATGAACATGAGGCCCATGCCCGGCCATTGGAACACCGTCTCGGTGATGAGCGAGAAGGCGATGAGCTGGCCCAGCTGCAGGCCGGTGATGGTGATGACCGGCACCAGCGTGTTCTTCAAGGCGTGGCCGAAATTGACGGCGCGGCTGGAGAGCCCGCGCGCGCGGGCGAACTTGATGTAGTCGGTGCGCAGCACCTCCAGCATCTCGGCGCGCACCAGCCGCATGATGAGGGTGAGCTGATAGAGCGCCAGCGTCGTCGCCGGCATGATGAGCGCGCGCCAGCCTTCGAGCGTCAGGAACCCGGTCGACCACCAGCCGAGCTGGACGACGCTGCCGCGGCCGAAGGAAGGCAGCCAGCCGAGCCAGACGGAAAAGACCAGGATCATGAGGATGCCGATAAGGAAGGTCGGCAGCGACACGCCGACGAGCGACACCGCCAGGAACAGCCGCGACAACCAGGAATCGCGCCGGAGCCCGGTATAGACGCCCATCGGCACGCCGATGGCGAGCGACAGCACGGCCGCGGCCAGCGACAATTCGAGCGTCGCCGGCATCTTCTCCAGGATCACGTCGCTGACCGGCCGCGCGAGCTGGTAGGACAGGCCGAACTGGCCCTGCACCGCCCGCTCGACGAAATGAGCGAACTGCACCGGCACCGGCGCGTCGAGACCGAGACTGTGCCGGAGCGCCTCGCGTTCCGATTGCGGCGTATCCTGGCCGACCATGGCCGAGATCGGATCGCCGACGAAGCGGAACAGCGAGAACGCGACCAGCGCCACCACCAGCATCACCAGGATCGATTGGACCAGCCGCTGGGCGATGAAGGCGATCACGGGAACCCGGGCGCCGCTACTTCACCGTGACGTAGCGCAGCGGGAAGTAATTGTCGGCCATCTGCGCGACATCGACATTGTTGCGCGCGGCCCAGACCACGACCTGCTGATGCAGCGGGATGTAGAGGTAATTGTCCTTGACGAATTTCAACACGTCGCTGATCAGCGCCTGGCGCTTCTCCTTGTCGGTCTCGATCTGGACCGCGTGCATGCCGTCGTCGATCTCCTTGTAGGAGAAGCCGCCATTGTTGAAATCGCCGAGGCCGTTGCCGTTGCGCGTCGCCATCAATGCCACCATGGCGTTGTGCGCGTCGTAGGTCGCCGGCGTCCAGCCCAGCATGTAGAAGCTGGTCGTGTAGCCGGGCGGGTTGATCTTGGCGAAGTATTTGACGCGGGTCTGGGCCAGCAGATTGACCTTGATGCCGACCTTGGCCAGCATCGCCACCACCGCCTGGCAGATCGCCTCGTCATTGACGTAGCGATCGTTCGGGCAATCCATGCCGGTCTCGAACCCGTCGGGATAACCCGCCTCGACCAGGAGCGCCTTCGACTTCACCGGGTCGTAGGCCGGCCGCTCGTTGAGCTTCGGATCGAAGCCGTTGATGCCGGGCGCGATCATTTCCGCCGTCGGCTGCGAGAAGCCGCGCATGACCTTGGTCTTGATGGTGTTGATGTCGATGGCGCGATAGAACGCCTCGCGCACCTTGATGTCCTTGAACGGGTTCTTGCCCTTGACGTTCGATTCCAGGAGTTCGTCGCGCGACTGGTCCATGCCGAGGAACACGGTCCTGAGCTCCGGCGTCTTCAGGATCTTCAGACCGGACGTATTGCCGATCCGTTCCACATCCTGCGGCGGCACCGTGTAGATGAAATCGATCTCGCCCGAGAGCAGGGCGGCGACCCGCGTCGATTCATTCTGGATGCGATTGAAGATCGCCTCGGTGATGTTGTGCTGCGGCTTGTCCCACCAATTGGGGTTGGGCACGAGCACAGTGCGCACGTCCGGCACGCGCTCCTTCACCATGAACGGGCCGGTGCCCATGGCGTTGCGCGAGGCGAAGCCTTCCTCGTTCGGCTTGTTGAGATCGGCCGGCTTCTCGGCGTGGTTCTTGATGCACCAGACCTTGGACATCATTGTCCAGCTGGTCAGCTCCTCGGGCAGGATCGGGTCCGGCCCCTTGGTCACGAACTCGATCGTGTACTCGTCGACCTTCCGGAACTCCTTGATCGTCGAGAAGTTGCTGCGGATGTTGGAGTTCGGGTCGAGCACGCGCTGATAGGAGAATTCGACATCGTCGGCATTGAACGGCGTGCCGTCGGAGAATTTGACCCCTTGGCGCAGCTTGAAGCGCCAGGTGTCGGGCGCCGTCTGTGACCATTCGGTCGCGAGCGCCGGCTCGAGCTTCAGGTTCCGGTCGCGCCGGACCAACGGCTCGTACATGTTGGCATCGAAGGACAAAAGGAATGTCTCGTTCCGGGCATAGGGATCGAGCGAGTTCACATCGCCGTCATTGGCCCAGCGGAACACCGCCGCCGACGCGTCGAAACCGCCCAATGCCGAGATCGCCGAGAACGCTGCCGCCGCAAGCGCCGCCACCCTGATGCGCATGTCCTTACTTCCCCCGAGGCCAAGACCATAATTTGATGCCGTATCGAAGGCCGGTCGCGCAACAAGATATCGCGTTTGGCCCAAAGTCGGTGCGGCGGCAGTTTGACGCCTCACCCATCATCGGGGATACTGCCGGGCGCCAGTATCCTCTGGCCCCATCGTCACCACAGCGGATCCGGGAAGATCCCGGTCCGGAGGTAATCAACCATGGGTTTCAAGGCTAACTCAGCCGCCAGCCGGGACCGCGCCTTCGTCCTGCACCCCTACACCAACCTCAAGACCTTCGAGGAGACGGGGCCGCTGGTGATCACCGGCAGCCGCGGCGTGACGGTGACGGACGAGGACGGCAAGGAATATATCGAGGCGATGGCCGGCCTCTGGTGCGCCTCGCTCGGCTTCGACGAGGAGCGGCTGGTCGAGGCGGCGGCGCGGCAGATGCGCAAGCTGCCCTTCTATCACACCTTCGCCGCCAAATCGCACGATGTCGCGGGCGAGCTCGCCGAGAAGCTGATCGGCATGGCGCCGGTGCCGATGTCCAAGGTGTTCTTCGCCAATTCCGGGTCTGAGGCGAACGACACGGCGGTCAAGCTGGTCTGGTACTACAACAATTCGCGCGGCCTCTACCGCAAGAAGAAGATCATCGCCCGGATGAAGGGCTATCACGGCGTCACGGTCGCGACCGCCAGCCTGACCGGCCTGCCCAACAATCATCGCGACTTCGATCTGCCGATCGCCAATATCCGGCACACCGACTGCCCGCATCATTACCGCTTCGGCAAGCCGGGCGAGAGCGAGGAGGCGTTCGCGACCCGGCTCGCCGAAAGCCTGGAGGCGCAGATCGTACGCGAGGGGCCGGACACGGTCGCGGCCTTCATCGCCGAGCCGGTGCAGGGCGCCGGCGGCGTCATCGTGCCACCCGCCACATATTTCCAGAAGATCCAGCCGATCCTGAAGAAATACGACATCCTGTTGATCGCCGACGAGGTCATCACCGGCTTCGGCCGCACCGGCAACATGTTCGGCACCGAGACCTACGGGCTTGAGCCCGACATCATCACCATGGCGAAGCAGCTTTCCGCCGCCTTCCTGCCGATCTCGGCCGTGATGATCAGCGAGCGCATCCAGACGGAGCTGGTCGCCCAGAGCGGCCGGATCGGCACCTTCGCCCATGGCTTCACCTATTCGGCCCATCCGGTTTGCGCCGCGGTCGCCGTCGAGACGCTGGCGATCTATCGCGACCGGGACATTCTGAGCCATGTCCGCGCCATATCGCAGCCGTTCCAGGCGGCATTGCAAAGCTTCGCCGAACGGCCCTATGTCGGCGAGGTGCGCGGCATCGGCCTGATCGGCGCCATCGAGCTGGTCCGCGACAAATCGACCAAGGCGCCGTTCGAGCCCGCCAAGGGCGCCGGCGCTTTCTTCGGCGAGCGCGCGCAGGCGCACGGGCTGATCGTCCGGCCGCTTGGCGACTCCGTGGCACTTTGTCCGCCCTTGATTGTAACCGAGGAGGATGTGACCCAGATCAATGCTCGTCTCGGCCGTGCGATGGACGATTTCGAGGATTGGGCGAAACGGGCAGGCTGATCGCCTACGCATGCGCCCCGTTCATGCGGATCTGCAGGGGGTGGGACCTGGAATCGGAATTGCCGTCGCCGATTCCGGTCCATATTAGAGTCCGGAAAGGATCGGGAAGATGAATTACGAACAGTTTTTTGCCGAGCGGATCGAGGCGCTCAGGACCGAAGGCCGCTACCGCCAATTCGCGGAGCTGGAGCGCAAGGCCGGCAATTTCCCGACCGCCTATCATCACGGGCAGCGTGCCGACATCACGGTGTGGTGCTCTAACGACTATCTCGGCATGGGCCAGCATCCGAAGGTGCTGGCGGCGATCCACGGCACGCTCGACCGGGTCGGCGCCGGCGCCGGCGGCACCCGCAACATCTCCGGCAACAGCCACGAGCATATCCTGCTGGAAAAGGAGCTGGCGGACCTTCACGGCAAGGAAGCCGCGCTCATCTTCACCTCGGGCTATGTCGCCAACGAGACGGCGCTCTCGACCCTCGGCAAGTATCTGCCGCGCTGCATCATCTTTTCCGACGCGCTCAACCACAATTCGATGATCGAGGGCATCCGGCAATCGGGCGCCGAGCGCCGGATCTTCCGGCACAATGATCCGGACGATCTCGACCGGCTGCTGCGCGAGGCGCCGGAAGGCACGGCGCGCCTGGTGGCGTTCGAAAGCGTCTATTCGATGGACGGCGATGTCGGCCGCATCCGCGAGATCTGCGATGTCGCCGATGCGCATGGCGCCATGACCTATCTCGACGAGGTCCACGCCGTCGGCATGTATGGCGCGCGCGGCGGCGGCGTCGCCGAGCGCGAGGGGCTGATGGATCGCGTGACGCTGATCCAGGGCACGCTCGGCAAGGCCTTCGGCTGCGTCGGCGGCTATATCGCGAGCTCGGCCAAGCTGGTCGATTTCGTCCGCTCTTACGCCTCGGGCTTCATCTTCACGACCTCGATGCCGCCCTATGTCGCGGCCGGCGCACGCGCGGGCATCGCTCATCTCAAGGCGAGCGAGGCCGAGCGCGAGCGGCATCGCGAGCGCGTCGCCCGGGTCAAGCGCCGCCTGGCCGAGACCGGCATTCCGGTCATGCCGGGCGACACCCACATCGTGCCGGTCATGGTCGGTAATGCCCGCCTATGCAAGCAGGCCTCGGACGAGCTCCTGGAGCGGCACAACATCTATATCCAGCCGATCAACTATCCGACCGTGCCGCGCGGCGCCGAGCGGCTGCGCATCACGCCGACGCCGCTCCATACCGATGCGCAGATCGAGACGCTGGTCGAGGCGCTGAGCGAGGTCTGGAATCGGCTCATGCTCGTCCGCGCTGCCTGAGGCATGTACCGCGACAATTCCCTCATCCCGATCGAGGCCATCCGCATCGCGGCCTTAGGCGCGCTCGCGGAACGGCCGTTGCGCTATGCCGAGCTCGCGTCCGACGTCCGGCGCTTTTCCAGCCGTATCGTCGGCCCGTCGCTGGACCTCATGGGCAGCTCGATCGAGGTACTGCGGATCGAGGCGCTGATCGCCCCCGTCGCCGCCGATGCGGCCGAGCCGGACCCCCGGCTGGAGCTGACCGAAGCCGGCGGCAAGGATCTCATCCTGCTGTTGAAGGCCGGCGTCAGGGCGACCAACACCGATCTCAACCGGCTGGTCGTGGCGCTGAAGATGCGCTTCCTGCATCTCCTGGCGCCGGAGGATCGGCGCGATCAGGTGCTGCTGCTCACGAGCCTGCTGCAGGACGAGCACAAGCGCTACAGCGACCTGCGCGCCAACGACGCGGCCGAGCCGCTCTTCGCCCATTGGCTGGATTTCGAGATCGAGATGCTCGACAACCGGCTGCGCTGGCTCGACGATTTCGTCCGGCGCTGCTTGGATAAATGACAGTGGAAGGCTGACCCTCAGTAGAGGTGCTGGCCGCCGGTGACGAAGATCTCGGTCCCGGTGATATAGACCGAATCGGGCTTGCACAGATAGAGGATCGTCGCCGCGACATCGTCGGGCGTGCCCAGCTTCTGCAAGGGAATGCGCGGGATCAGCACGTCCGTGTTGGGCGAGAGCATGGCGGTCTCGATCTCGCCGGGTGCGACCGCATTGACGCGCACGCCGATCTGCGCGAACTCGACCGCCATCTCGCGCGTCAGCGCCGAGAGCGCCGCCTTCGAGGTAGCATAGGCGGAGCCGGCGAAGGGATGCACCTTGTGCCCCGCGATCGAGGTGACGTTGACGATGGCGCCCTTGCCTTGGGCGAGCGCCGGCGCCAGCGCGCGGCCGAGCGTCACGGGCGTGAAGAAATTGAGCTGGAAGACCGAGCGCCAGTCGGCGAGATCGCCGTTGAGGCAGCCGAGCCGCTCCTGGAACGGCGCCTTGGGCGAGACGCCGGCATTGTTGACGAGCGCCTGGAGCGGTGCCCCGGCCAGTTCGTCCTTCACCTCGGCGATGAAGTCGTCGAGATTGTCTGCGTCGGCGAGATCGGCCGTGATATGCCGCGTCCAGTTCGGATCGCGCTTGCATTCGGGCGGCACGTCGTCGCGGGAGCAGGTGATGACCCGCCAGCCATCGTCGCTGAAACGCTTGACGGTGGCGTGGCCGATGCCGCGGCTGGCACCGGTCAGCAGAATGATGGGCTTTTCCATGCCCGCCAATTTAGAGCATTTTCCGATCCCCGCGATCGGAATTTTGTCCCGCCTGCGACGAGCGGGTTGCCTATCGCCGGCCGCCGCGCGTGGAGCGCGCGACAGCCGGTGACAGGTCAGGTCGATTAGCCGCGGAGCAGCGTCAGGACCGACTGGTTCTGCGTATTGGCGCTGACGAGGGCCTGGACGCCGAACTGCTGACGCAGCTGGAGGGCCTGGGAGTTCGCTGCCTCGGTATTGAGGTCGGCGAGGGTCAGCGCATTGGCGCCCGAGGTCAGCGAGTTGGCGTAGTTGGAGCTGAAGGTCGAGCGGGACTGCAGGATGGTCACGTTCGTGCCGAGCGCCGAGGTGATGGCTCGGAGCTGGTTGATCGCGTTCGAGATGCGGTTGTCGGTACCGGTAAAGATCGCATTCGCGATCGACGCCTTGACCGTGCCCTGGCCGGCGGCCGTGCCGGACAAGTCGAGGGACGAGAAGCCCTTGACCTCATTCGCCTGGGTCGAATCGCCGACCAGGGCGCTGAAGCTGAGGCTACCGTCGGACTTGAACACCGCGGCCTGCGTGAACAGGGTCTTGCCGTTGTTGGTGGAGGTGGCGACGAGATTGTAGCCCGTGATGGTGAAGGTCGCGGCCGTCCGCTCGGAGAACTGCGTCGAGAGCGTCGACGAGGTCGAGGTCAGGATGTTGAGGCCCTGGAACGACGCGTCCTTGACCAGCTGCGAGAGCTGCTGGCCGATATCCTTGAACTGCTGGGTCGCGGCGATGCGCTGGTTGAGCGAGGCACCGCGGGCGCCCTGCTCGACGGCTTGCAGCTGCTTCAGCAGGCCGGTCACGGCCGAGGTCGCGGTCAGCGCCGTCTGAAGGGACTGGACCGACTGGTCGACGTTGCTCTTGCGGTTGAGAATGTCGGAAGCGCGGTCGGACAGAGCCGAGGCCTGGAAGAACGCGGTCGCGCCATCGGCGGCCGAGTTGACCTTCTTACCGGTGTTGAGCTGACCCTGGGTGGTATTGAAGAGCTGCGAGACGTTCTGCAGCGAGAGAAGGGTATTGCGTGACGACGAATCGAGAGTAATGCCAGACATCGTAGTATCCTTTAAGGATGAGCTGAGCCGCCTTTGCGGCACAGGGCCCTTCATGGGCCGGGTCGGTAACGAGCAACGGCACTTCGTGCCACCGCAGCCAGGATATTTTTACCCCGGCGAAGGCTGTTCTAACCCCGAACGCGTTAACAAATCGTATCCAGACCGCGATGATTTTAGGCCGAACCGGCCTAAAATCTGAATCGCCGTCTTAATCATAGGCTTAGAGACCGATTCAGCGATCATGTCGAACCCACATGATCGCATCGGGCTCTAACGGGCAAGGCTTTCGATGTTTGCGGCGGCGATGTCGGCGAGGCTCTTGCCGGCGGCATGCGGATCGGTGACGCGCACCGGCTGGACGCCCTTGCCGATCTCGAGAACCCTTTCATAAGCCGCCCGCGCCTTGTCCTTCTCGCCGAGCGACTGGTAGGTCACACCGAGATCGAGGGCCACATAGGGATCGTCGGGCAGCAGCCTTTGCGCCTCGGTCAGATAGTTTTCCGCCTTGGCGTAGTCCTGGGCATCGAGCGCGTCGAAGCCCTGGCGATAGGCGGCGCGGCCGGCCGCAGCCTGGTCGGCGGCCGAGTCGGAGCAGCCGGCCATGCCGAGGCAGAGGACCGCCAGCACGGCGAGGGTCCTCATGGATAGAGCCTGCCGCGCTGCCACCCGCCGGCCTCGGCGGTGAAGACGATCCGGTCATGCAGCCGGAACGGCCGATCCTGCCAGAATTCGAAATAGCGAGGCACGACCCGATAGCCCGACCAATGTTCGGGGCGGGGCACGGCATCGCCGGGATAGCGCGCCTCGAATTCGCGGATGCGCGCTTCGAACTCGGCCCGGCTCGCGAGCGGCCGGGATTGCTCGGATGCCCAGGCACCGATTCGGCTGTCGCGCGGCCGGCTGGCATAATAGGCATCGGCCTCCGCCGCGGTCACCCGCTCGACCGAACCCTCGATCCGAATCTGCCGCCGCAGCGATTTCCAATGGAAGCACAGGGCGGCATTGGCATTGGCCGCCAGCTCCAGCCCCTTGCGGCTTTCGACATTGGTATAGAAGACGAATCCGCGCGCATCGACGCCCTTGAGCAGGACGATCCGCACCGACGGCATGCCGTCCGCGGCCGTGGTGGCGAGCGACATGGCGTTCGGGTCGTTCGGTTCGGCCGCCTTGGCCGCCTCGAACCAATCATCGAACAGAACCAAAGGGTCCGTCGCCTCGTTCATATCCATGATGGGGGCGCCTCAAACTCTCATTGACGGATCGAGGATCGAATGCCAACCCTGTATATCCGTCAGGATGCTAATGCAATTCACTAAAAATCAACCCGATCAGGTCATTATCGCCGGCCATGTGGGACCCATATGCAACGCTGCAAGTCGATCGTCGCGCGACGCAGGACGAGATCAAACGAGCCTACCGTAAGCTCGCCAAGGAGCTCCATCCCGATCTTCATCCGAACAATCCGGCGAGCGCGCGGCGATTCAAGGATATCACGGCCGCCTATGACGTGCTGTCCGACGAGACCAAGCGCCGCCGCTACGATCACGAGATCAAGCAGGCCGCCGCCGCGAGCGAGCAGCGCAGCTCCTCGCGCTTCGAGGAGGGGCTGGACGCGTTCTTCGGCGGCCGCAGCTGGGGCTATCGCAACGACGGCACCTCGGGCGGCCCGCGCCGCCGCGGCGCCGACATCTATCAATCCCTGACGGTCACCTTCGTCGAGGCGGCGCAGGGTGCGCGCAAGCGTATCGTCGTCAATGACGAGCGGGCGCTCGACGTGACCGTGCCGCCGCTCACCACCGACGGCCAGAGTCTGCGGCTCAAGGGCCAGGGCGGTCTCGGGCAGAATGGCGGCCTCAACGGCGATGTCTTCGTCGAGATCACGGTCGAGCCGCATCCGCTCTTCACCACGAAAGACCGCGACATCCATATGGAGCTGCCCGTCACCGTGCCGGAAGCGGTGCTGGGCGCCACCGTGACCGTGCCGACCGTGGCCGGCCTGGTCCAGCTCAAGATCCCCAAAGGCTCGAACACGGGGTCCGTGCTGCGCCTCAAGGGGCGCGGTCTGGCGGGGCCGGGCACCGTGCCGGGCGATCAATATGTGACCCTCAAGGTCATCCTACCGGACGCGCGCGACCCGGATTTCGCGGCCCTGGTCGAGGCCTGGGCGAAGCGCCACGATTACTCGGTCCGGCCGCCCCATACCAACTGAAGCCGGATCGGCAATCGAGCTACGGCTGCAACACCCCCGGCGTCGGGGATTGACAGCCGACTCGTCCACTATTTCTATGATTTCATTGATCAAGCGGCGAAGCTTGCCGATAAGATCTCCAAGCTGCCCGCTTTTTGAAGTCGCGTTCCAAACCAACCTGCCTCGGTGGAGCATTCAATGAAATATTTGGTGTTGGGCGCCGGCGTCGCCCTCGGGCTCTATGCGACCGCCGCCGCCGCGGAGACGCCGCTGATGGCGCCGATCCATCAATTCATCGACAGCTTCGACAAGGGCGATGAAAAGACGGCCGCGAAGGCGTTCGCGCCGGGCGGCGTGGCCATCATCGACGAGGTCGCTCCCCATCTCTGGACGGGTGCTCATGCCTTGCAGCAATGGAGCAAGGATCTGATGGCGGATAGCGGCAAGGAAGGCTTGACCGACGAGTCGGTCACGCTCGGTACGCCGACGCGCGAGGACGTGAACGGCGATCGTGGCTATCTCGTCGTCCCCGCGACCTTCGCCTTCAAGCAAAAGGGCGCCGCGATGAGCGAGGCGGCGCAGATGGTCGTGGCATTGAAACAGTCGGGCGGCCATTGGCTCATCACCGGCTGGGCCTGGGCCGGCGGCACGCCCCAGCCCGCGACGGCGGCGGCCAAGTAGGAAAGCTTCCTACGAACTCGACATCGAGGCCGGATGCCGGTCGCCATCCTCCAGCACGGACGCGACCGGCACGGACAGCGCGTCGATCTCGGCCCGGCGTACATCGGTCAGCCGCTGATCGAGCCGGTGCCGGCCGCTGCGCCGCCGCCGGCCGGGCAGATCGCTGTCGAGCGCCGATTGCAGGTCGAGCAGCGAGACCGCTCCCAGATCCCGTGCCAGCACGAAGCCGCCATCGACGGTCGCCGCCACGATGCCGGCTCCCACCATGAGATCCAGGCAGCGGCCGACCGTGCCGATCGGCGCCTTCACCGACCGGGCGAGCCAGCGCAGCCGCGCCGTGCCGCCCTGGCGCGTCTGCGCCGAGAGCGCTTCGAGCAGCTGCAGCGCCAGATCGAGATCGGTCACCTCGGCGCCGTCCGCCAGCGCCTCGTCGAGGCCCCAGAGCGGCACCGCCGCCGCGATCTCGGCGCCGAACAGCACCACCCCCCAGGACAGGTACATCCAGAGCAGGAAGATCGGGATGACGGCCAGCGCGCCGTAGATCGCCTCGTAGGAATTGTAATGGCCGATGAAGATGGTGAAGCCGCCCTTGCAGATCTCCAGCAGCACCGATGCCACCACCCCGCCCAGGAGCCCGTCGCGCCAGCGCACCGGGCAATGCGGGATGAGGCAGTAGAAAAGGGTGAGGCCGAGCGCCTCCAGCGCCATCGGCACGACCACGGACAGATCGCGCAGCCCACGGCCGATCACATGCTCCGAAACATTGGAGAAGCCCAGCGCCTCCGACACGGCGCCGAGCGTGCCCGAAAGCGAGAAGGCCAGGCCGAACAGCACCGGGCCCAGAGTCAGGATGGTCCAGTAGACGGTGATACGCACGCTCCAGCGCCTGGGCGCATTGACCCGCCAGATCTGGCCGAGCCGGTCCTCGATCGTCGCCAGCAGCAGGATCGAGGTGACGGCGAGCACGATCAATCCCACCGCCGTGGTGCGTCCGGCAGTGGCCGCGAAGGCGCTGATATATTGCTCGACCGTTCCGCCGATGCTGGGCACGAAGGCATCGAAGACGAAGCCCAAAAGCTGACTGCGCAGCGTGTCGAAGATCGGGAAGGCCGAGAGCACCGCGAGGCTGATCGCCACCAGCGGCACCAGCGAGACGAGGGTCGTGTAGCTCAAGGCGCCGGCGGCGGCGAGGCAGCCATCGTCGCGGAAGCGCCGCAGCACATGGACAAGGAAAAGCCGCAGCCGAGAGAGCTGCAAGGACAGGTTATGTTGCTTCGCGTCGCTCATCATGCCGGCCCTAGAGCCCGATGCTATCAGGCCGATCCGGCCTGATTGCCGAACCGGTCTCTAATTTGTTGAATGAGACCAAGATTCACCGATTAGGTCGATTCGACCCAATCGGACCTTGCTTGCCCCTCGCCGCAGGGGCCTTTGCTCCTGCTTACCATGCCGACGGGCTTCCAAACAGCAATGTGCCCATGCTATCCGCCGCGCCGAGGTTTCGTGTATCGTCCGGACGAAGCCGATCTATCCGCATCAAGGAGCAGCCGACCAATGGCGAATAACGCGGCCCTCATGGCCGGTAAACGCGGTCTCATCATGGGTGTTGCCAACCATATGTCGCTCGCCTGGGGCATCGCTCAGGCCGTCCACGCCCAGGGCGCCGAGCTCGCCTTCACCTATCAGGGCGACGCCCTCGCCAAGCGCGTGGCTCCGCTCGCGGAAAGCATCGGCACCGATTTCCTGCTCGAATGCGACGTGACCGACGATGCCTCGCTCGACCGCACCTTCGCCGCCATCAAGGAGCGCTGGGGCAGCCTCGATTTCGTGCTGCACGCCATCGGCAATTCCGACAAGGAGGAGCTGAAGGGCCGCTACGCCGATACCTCGCGCGCCAATTTCCTGCGCACGCTCGACATTTCCTGCTTCTCCTTCACCGACGTCAGCCGGCGTGCCGCCCTGCTGATGCCGAACGGCGGCAGCCTGGTGACACTGACCTATTACGGCGCCGAGAAGGTCATGCCGAACTACAACGTCATGGGCGTCGCCAAGGCGGCGCTGGAGCAGAGCGTCAAATATCTCGCCGTCGATCTCGGCCGCGACAATATCCGCGTCAACGCGATCTCCTACGGCCCGGTCAAGACGCTGGCGGCCAAGGGCATCAGCGACTTCAACTACATCCTCAAATGGAACCAGTACAACTCGCCCCTGAAGCGCAACGTCTCGCCCGAGGACGTGGCGGGCGCCGGCCTCTACATGCTGAGCGGCCTCAGCTCCGGCGTCTCGGGCGAGGTCCATCACGTCGATTGCGGCTATCACGTCGTCGGCATGAAAGCGGTCGACGCACCCGACATCGCCACCGTCTGATAGGCCGTTGAAAATGCGCGGCAGCACCAGCCCACGCCCCCGCCCGGCCACCCACGGCAGTATCCTGGAATGGGTGGCCGGGCGGGGGCGTGGGCCGGCGCAGAACCGAAAATGCGCTGTCCGCGCATTTTCAAACGGCCTCTGATCTCGCCATGGCCGGCAACAGCTTCGGCGCGATCTTCCGCTTTACCAGCTGGGGCGAGAGCCACGGGCCGGCGATCGGCTGCGTCGTCGACGGCGTGCCCTCGCGCCTGGCCCTCGACGAGGCGCAGATCCAGCATTGGCTCGATCGGCGCAAGCCGGGCCAGTCGCGCTTCACCACCCAGCGGCAGGAGGCGGACGAGGTCCGCATCCTCAGCGGCGTGTTCGAGGGGCTGACCACCGGCACGCCGATCGCGCTCGAGATCCAGAACACGGATCAGCGCTCCAAGGACTATGGCGAGATCAAGGACAAGTTCCGCCCCGGCCATGCCGACTATGCCTATTGGGTCAAGTACGGCATCCGCGACTATCGCGGCGGCGGCCGCTCCTCGGCGCGCGAGACGGCGACGCGCGTCGCCGCCGGTGCCGTGGCGAGGCTGGTGCTGGGCTCCGCCGTCTCGATCCGCGGCGCGCTCGTCCAGATCGGTCCGCATGCGATCGACCGGACGCGCTGGGATTGGGACGAGACCGAGCGCAACCCCTTCTGGTGCCCGGATGCCGAGACGGCGGCGCGCTGGGCCGATTATCTCGACGGCGTGCGCAAGGCCGGCTCCTCGACCGGTGCCATCATCGAGATCGTGGCCTCGGGCGTCCCGGCCGGGCTCGGCAACCCGATCTACGGCAAGCTCGACGCGGATCTCGCGTCCGCGATGATGTCGATCAACGCGGTCAAGGGGGTCGAGATCGGTGCCGGCTTCGCGGCCGCCGCCCTGAGCGGCGAGGACAATGCCGACGAGATGCGGATGGGCAATGACGGGCCGCATTTCCTGTCGAACCAGGCCGGCGGCATCCTGGGCGGCATCTCGACCGGCCAGGAATTGGTGCTGCGCTTCGCGGTCAAGCCGACCAGCTCGATCCTCAAGGAGCGGCGCACGGTGACGGTGGGCGGCCAGGACACCACCATCATCACCAAGGGCCGCCACGATCCGTGCGTCGGCATCCGCGCCGTGCCGGTGGGCGAGGCCATGATGGCCGTGGTGCTGGCCGATCACCTGATGCAGCACCGGGCGCAGCAGGGCTGAGGGCCTATGTGGATCCGCCTCGCGACCGCGACCGTCGAGGAAAATCTGTTCGAGCTCTATGAGCAGGACGGGCTCCACATGATCCGCGTCAACGGGCTGGAGCTGATGAACGGCAAATGCCATGAATCCGAGGATCTGCTCGGCCGGCTCGGCGCCGAGATCACGCTGGGCGACAGCCCGGAAATCCTCGTCGGCGGCCTTGGGCTCGGCTACACGCTCGCCAGCCTGATCGACAATCTCGGCCCGGAAAGCCGCATCACCGTCGCCGAGCTTTCGGCCGCCATCCTCGACTGGTTCGGGCGCTATACCGGCCCAGCACTGTTCCGGCGCTTGCCGGCGACCGTCAGCCTGGTCAACGAGAATGTCGCGGCGTTGCTGGGCGAGGCCGCCCGCTGGGATCTGATCGTGCTCGATGTCGATAACGGTCCGCGGGCCTTCTCCACGCCGAGCAACGATGCGCTCTACGGCCGAACCGGGCTGCGGCGGTGCTGGGACAGCCTGAAACCGGGCGGGAACCTGCTGGTCTGGTCCAGCTTCGAGGAGCCGGCCTTCATCGAGCGCGCCCGGTCGACCGGCTTTCGCGCCCAGACGGTGCCGGTCGTCATCGCCGAACGTCCGGAACCCTTTCATTTCGTCTATCGGCTCGCCAAGCACAGATAGCTCGAAGCCGCATTGCTTGAGATAGTCGCACAACAGACCAATTTAGTGGGTAATGACGAAATCCGAGCATCTCGTCGGCCGGTATCGGCTGCAGCCGAGCCGCGGCCTCTACGCTGGCGGCGTTCCGGTCGTGCTCGGTACCAAGGCGCTCGACATCCTGACGGCACTGGTCGAGGCGCGCGGCGATCTCGTCACCAAGGACGAGCTGCTGGACCGTGTCTGGCCCGGTATCGTCGTCGAGGAGCACAACATCCAGGTCCATGTCTCGGCACTGCGCAAGGCGCTGGGCGAGGATGCCGGCTGGATCGTGACCTTGCCCAAGCGCGGCTATCGTTTTACCGGACCCTTGGACGAGCCGCCGGCGGGAGCATCGTCCTCCCTGCCGCGACCGCTCAATCGCCTGTTCGGTCGTGAGCAGGACCTGGCGACGATCCGTTCGCTGCTGAACCATTCGCATCTGGTGACGATCGCGGGGCCGGGCGGCATCGGCAAGACGCGGATCGCTATAGAGCTCGCCCGCGAGATGGGCGACGCGGTCTTCGTTGATTTCTCGGTGTTGCAAGACCCGTCGTTGGTGACGAGTCTGGCGGCGGCGGCGCTCGGAATCACGTTCAAGGACGATGGGTTCGCCGCTCAGCTGGCGTCTCGGCTGAAAGGACGAGCGACGTTGATCGTGCTCGATAATTGCGAGCATGTGCTCGACGCGACGGCGGCATTCGCTGAACTGATCCTGACCGTGGCGCCGTCGGTGAGATTGCTCGCGACCAGCCGAGAGCCGCTCGCCTGTCGGGGCGAGCAGATCTATCGCCTGCCGCTATTGCCGGTTCCGGCCGACGATCTCGGCTCGCCGGCGGAGACGCTCGCCAGCGCCGCCGTGGCGCTGCTGGTCGACCGGCTCAAGGCGGCCGATCCGCATTTCGAGCTGACCGAGAGGGCGGTCCGCGCGGTCGGCGGCATCTGTCGGCGGCTCGACGGACTGCCGCTCGCCATCGAGATGGTCGGAGCAGTCGCTCTGGATCTCGGCCTGGAGACGATGGCCGCCAGGCTGGAACAGCCTTTCAACCTGCCCCACAGCGTCTCGCGGACGGCGGAACCCCGCCATCGCTCGCTCGAAGCGACGCTCGATTGGAGCCATGCGCTCCTGTCGCCGGCCGAGCGGATGATGCTGCGCCGGCTGTCGGTGTTTCCCGGGCCGTTCTCGCTGGACGCGGTCGAAGCCGTCGCCAGTGGCGAGGAACTGCCCCGACCGGCGTGCGGCGACCTTCTGATCAGGCTCGTCAGCAAATCATTGGTCTCGATCGACACGACCGCGCGCTTGCCTTATCGGCTGCTCGAGACCATTCGCACCTACGCCGCGGAAAGGCTCGAAGAGGCCGACGAACAGCGTTCGCTGCGCGAACGGCATGCGCGCTATGTGGCGGACAAGTTCGACCGCGCTGCCCGGGAGTGGTACGACACAGGCGAAGGCCTCTGGCGCGACCGCTACGCCTGGCTGCTGGCCGATCTCCGCGCGGCCTTGCGCTGGAGCTTCGGGCCGGATGGCGATCTCGATCTCGGCCTGGTGATCGTCGGCCAATCGAGGCCGCTCTGGCCTGTGTTGAACCTCGATGCCGAAGGACGCCATTGGGCGGAAACGGCAGCGTCTTCGCTGACCCGGGAAACCCCCGACGAGGTGGCGGCGCAAGTGTGGATGGCGGTCGGATATCTGATGTCGGCGCGCTCGTTCGAACGCTCCGTCTTCGCGCTGAGCCGGGCCGCGGATCTATTCGGCATCCTGAACGATACGGTCGAGCGCGGCGCGGCATTGGCCACGAAGGGAGCGGGACTGGCGATGACCGGCGATGCCGCGGCGGCGACCGCGGCGCTGGCCGAGGCGCGGCTTCTGCTCGAGGGCAGCGCCAGCACGCGCAGCCTCGCCATCTGTGCGTTAGGCTTCGGGACTCTTCATTTCGAAACGGGTTCATGGCCCGATGCGCGCCGCGAATTCGATCTGGCCAGAACCTTGTACCAAGCGGCGGACTCCATCCGAATGGCAGTGATCGTCTCGGGCAACCTCGCCGAGGCGATATGGGCCGGAGGAGACCTCGAAGCCGCGATAGCGACCGTGAGAGAAGCATTGGATCTGGCGCAGCGAGAGGCGATAACGGGTGTCGGTCAGACTTCCGGCAGCCTGGTCGGCATGCTCACGGCCCGCGGCGACCTGGACGAGGCGCTCGCCCTCGCGCGCGCTGCAGTGCCGCTCTGCCGCGAGGATGAATATCTCCACTGGCTGTTCCCGCATCTGGCCCTGCGCGTCGCCAAGGCCGGCAGACTGGAAGATGCGGCTCGCCTCTGGGGCTATTTCGATCATTTCAACCGCCGGACTCCCGAGGTCAATGAAAGAGGCGCGCTCGACGCGCTGACAGCGCTTCTGCATGACCGCTTGTCCCCCGGGCGGGCGGATGAGCTGCGGGAAGCGGGATGTTATCTCGACGAGGATCTGGCCATCGACTTGGCGCTCGCTTGAGCGCCGCCGGCCGGCCTGCTGAAGCAGGCGACGATTGGCCGCTCGTATTTTCGCTCCGACGACATGAAAGAAGATGGCATCTATACTGAGCGGCCATGCATTTTTGCGCTGCCAAGAATGTGCCCGAAATCCCGAGCATCGCAGCAGCATTGCTTGAGATAGCTGCATAACAGACTAATTTAGGCTGTGATGACGAAATCCGAGCATGTGATCGGCCGGTACCGGCTGCAACCGAGCCGCGGCCTATACGCTGGCGGTGTTCCGGTCGTGCTCGGCGCCAAGGCGCTCGACATCCTGACGGCGCTGGTCGAGGCGGGCGGGAGTCTCGTCACCAAGGACGAGTTGCTGACCCAGGTCTGGCCGGGCCTCGTCGTCGAGGAGCACAATATCCAGGTCCATATCTCGGCGCTGCGCAAGGCACTGGGCGACGAGGCCGGATGGATCGTGACCGTGCCGCGGCTCGGCTATCGCTTCGTGGGGCCTTTGGGCCGAACCGCGCCGATGATGTCCCTGCCTCGGCCGTTCAATCGCCTCTTCGGCCGCGAGGAGGATCTGGCGGCGATCCGGTCCTTGCTCGACACAGCCCGGCTGGTGACGATCGCGGGGCCGGGCGGCATCGGCAAGACGCGCATCGGCCTCGAGCTCGCTTATGAAATCGGCAGCCGCTATCGCGACGGCGCCGTCTTCATCGATCTTTCGGAGCTCGAGGATCCGTCGCTGGCCGTAAGCCTGGTCGCGGCCGCGCTTCAGATCGAATTCACGGGCAACCCGAAGCCCGAGCAGCTGACACGCCGGCTGAAAGAGCGGGAGCTGCTGATCCTGCTCGATAATTGCGGGCATGTGCTCGATGCGGTGGCGCCGCTGGCCGAGCTCATCCTGGCCGAGGCACCCGGGATCAGCCTGCTTGCCACCAGTCGCGAGCCGCTGACCTGCGCGGGCGAGCAGGTCTATCGCCTGCCGCTGCTGCTGGTTCCGTCCGATCAGCCAAGCTCGCCGGCGGAAGCCCTCGCCAGCTCCGCCGTGGCGCTGCTGGTCGACCGGCTCAAGGCGGCCGATCCGCATTTCGAGCTCACCGACGCCTTGGTCTGTACAGTCGGTTGCATCTGCCGGCGGCTCGACGGCTTGCCGCTGGCGATCGAGATGATCGGCGCCCTCGCCCTGGATCTCGGCCTGGAGACCATGGCCGCCAGGCTGGAACAGCCTTTCAACCTGCCTTATAGCGTCACCCGGACCATAGCGCCGCGCCATCGCTCGCTCGAAGCGACGCTCGATTGGAGCCATGCGCTGCTGTCGCCGGCCGAGCAGATAATGCTGCGCCGGCTGTCGGTGTTTCCCGGGCTGTTCTCGCTGGAAACGGTCAGAGCCGTCATCGGCAGCGAGGCGCTGCCCGGACCGGCGTGCAGCGATCTCTTAGTGAGGCTCGTGCGCAAATCGCTGGTCTCGATCGATACGGCCGCGCCATTGCCCTATCGGCTGCTCGAGACGATCCGCACCTATGCCGCTGAAAAGCTCGAGGAGGCCGGTGAACAGCGCTCACTGCGCGAACAGCATGCCCGTTATGTGGCGGGAAAATTGAAGCAATCCACCGAGGAGTGGCACACAATCGGTGAGGGCGCCTGGCGCCGCAATTATGCTTGGCTGCTGGCCGATCTCCGCGCGGCCCTACGCTGGAGCTTCGGTCCGGATGGCGACCTCGATCTCGGCCTCGTGATCGCCGGCCGATCCCGGCCGCTCTGGTCCACATTGAGCCTCGCTGGCGAAGGACGCCACTGGGCGGAAATTGCGGCGGCGGCGCTGACCGAGCAAACACCCGACGAAGTCGCGGCCCATATATGGGCCGCAGTCGGCAATCTGATGCCTCAGCGCTCATTCGAGCGCGCGACTTTCGCGTTGCGCCGGGCGGCGGATTTGTTCGGCATCTTGAACAACGGGATCGAACGCGGCACGGCCATGACCAGGCTGGGTCAGCTACTGGCTATGTTCGGCGATGCCGCGACGGCAAAATCTGTGCTGGCCGAGGCGCGGCTTTTGCTCGAACAGAGTGGCGCCAAGCGCAGCCTCGGCAGCTGTGCGATGGGTTTCGGGCTGCTTCATCTCGCAGAAGGAGCGGGGCCGGAGGCGCGCCGGGAATTCGATCGGGCCAGAGCCTGGTTCCAAGCGGCGGACTCTCCACGGCTGACAGTGCTGGCCTTGTGTAACCTCGCCGACGAGCTGTGGGCCGAGGAAGACCTCGAAACGGCGATAGCAACCGTACGAGATGCGGTGGATATGGCGCAGCAAGAGGGTATTTCGCGCTTTATCGGTTTCGCATTGGGCAATCTGGCCGGCATGCTCACGGTTCGCGGCGATCTGGACGAGGCGCTCACCGCTGCACGCGTGGCGATGCCGCGCTGTCGCGAGGATGAAAATTTCCACTGGCTGTTCCCGCATCTGGCCCTGCGCGCCGCCAAGGCCGGCAGGCTGGAGGATGGGGCACGCCTCTGGGGCTATTTCGATCATGTCAATCGCGGGCCTCACCAGCTCAATGAAAGACGCGCGATCGAGGCGCTGGACGCGCTTCTGCACGACCGCCTGCCGCCCGGACGGACGGAGGAGCTGAGGGACGCGGGACGCTATCTCAGCGAGGAACAGTCCATCGACTTGGCGCTTGCTTGAGCGCCGCCGGCCGGCTTGCTGAAGCAGGCGACGATTGGCCGCTCGTATTTTCGCTCCGACGACGTGGCAGGAATAGCTGTCTGTGCAGCAGACTGTCGCGTGTTTTTGCGCGTCGGCTTGGTTCGATGCGGTCGGATGACGGACCAATCTGGATGATGACGGCGAAACACGAGCATGTGATCGGCCGGTATCGGCTGCGGCCGGGCCGGGGCCTTGACGCCGATTGCCTGCCGGTGGCGCTCGGCGTCAAGGCGCTCGGCATCCTGACGGCGCTGGTCGAGGCGGAAGGCGAGCTCGTCACCAAGGACGAGCTGCTGGAACGCGTCTGGCCGGGCCTCGTCGTCGAAGAGCACAATATCCAGGTCCACATCTCGGCGCTGCGCAAGGCGCTGGGCGAGGAGGCCGGCTGGATCGTGACGGTGCCGCGGCTCGGCTACCGCTTTGTGGGACCCTTGGGCCGAACCGCGCCGGCGGTGTCTCTGCTCCGGCCGTTCGGCCGCCTGTTCGGCCGCGAGGAGGATCTGGCGACGATCCGGTCCCTGCTCGAAGGAGCCAGGTTGGTGACGGTCGCCGGACCGGGCGGTATCGGCAAGACGCGCATTGCGCTCGAGCTCGTTCACGGGGTCGGTGGTCGCTATCGCGATGGTGCCGTCTTCGTCGATCTTTCGGTGCTCGAAGATCCGTCGCTGGTGTCGACCCTGGTCGCGACCGCGCTCAGGATCGAGCTTAAAGGCGACAGGCCGCAGCCCGAGCAGTTGGCACGCCGGCTGAAAGAGCGGGAGCTGCTGATCGTGCTCGATAATTGCGAGCATTTGCTCGGTGCCGTGGCGCCGCTGGCCGAGCTGATCCTGGCCGAAGCGCCCCGGGTCAGCCTGCTCGCCACCAGCCGCGAGTCGCTTGCCTGTCAGGGCGAGCAGGTCTATCGCCTGCCGCTGTTGCCGGTTCCGGCCGACGATCTCGGTTCGACGGCGGAGATGCTCGCCGGCGCCGCCGTGGCTCTGCTGGTCGACCGGCTCAAGGCGGCCGATCCGCATTTCGAGCTGACCGACAGGGCCATCCGTGCGGCCGGTGGCATCTGCCGGCGGCTCGATGGCCTGCCGCTCGCCGTCGAGATGGTCGGCGCCCTCGCTTCCGATCTCGGCCTGGAAACGACGGCCGCCAGGTTGGAGCAATCCTTCAGCTTACCCTACAGCGTCTCGCGGACGGCGGAACCCCGCCATCGCTCGCTTGAAGCGACGCTCGATTGGAGCCATGCGCTCCTGTCGCCGGCCGAGCGGATGATGCTGCGACGGCTGTCGGTGTTTCCTGGCCCGTTCTCGCTGGAAGCGGTCGAAGCCGTCGCCAGTGGCAAGGAACTGCCCCGATCGGCGTGCGGCGATCTTCTGATAACGCTTGTGCGCAAATCGCTGGTATCGATCGACCCGGTCGCACCGCTGCCCTATCGGTTGCTGGAGACCATCCGCACCTATGCTGCTGAAAAGCTCGAAGATGCCGGCGAAAGACGCGCGCTGCACGAACGGCATGCCCGCTGCGTGGCGGACAAATTCAAGAGCGCCATCCGGGATTGGCATGAAGCGAACGAGGGCGTCTGGTGCGACCGCTACGCCTGGCTGCTGGCCGATCTCCGCGCGGCCTTGCGCTGGAGCTTCGGGACGGACGGCAATCTCGATCTCGGCCTCGCGATCACCGGTCAATCGACGCCGCTGTGGCATGTATTGAGACTCGACGGCGAAGGACGCCGCTGGGCGGAAACGGCTGCGTCTTCCCTGACCGATGCAACATCCGACGAGGTGGCGGCCTATGTCTGGATGGCGGTCGGCTATTTGATGCCGCAGCGCTCGTTCGAGCGATCGGTCTTCGCGTTGCGCCGGGCGGCCGATCTCTTCGGCATCCTGAACGATACGGTCGAGCGTGGCACGACGCTGGCCATGACGGGTCAATTGTTGGCGCTGTCCGGCGATGCGGCGGCGGCAAAGGCGGCACTGACCGAAGCGCGGCTTTTGCTCGAACGGGGGGCCAGCAAGCGCAGCCTCGGCCTCTGCGCGATGGGCTTCGGGGTGCTTCATACCGAGGCGGGATCACGGCCCGAGGCGCGCCGCGAATTCGATCGGGCCAGGACTTTGTTCCAAGCGGTGGACTCCACGCGGACGGCATTGGCGGCCTCGTGCAACCTCGCCGAGGCGATATGGGTCGAGGGAGACCTCGAAGCGGCGATAGCGACCGTGAAAGACGCATTGGAGCTGGCGCGGCGAGCGCGTATCCCGCGCTTCGTCGGTCATGCTTCCGGCTGTCTGGCCGGCATGCTCACGGAGCGCGGCGAGTTGGACGAAGCGCTCATCGCCGCGCGTACGGCGATGCCGCTCTGCCGCGAGAATGAACATGTCCTCTGGCTGTTCCCGCATTTGGCCCTGCGCGCCGCCAAGGCCGGCAGGCCGGAAGAGGCGGCACGCCTCTGGGGCTACTTCGAGCGGGTCAATCACGGGGCTCTCTCGGTCAGTGAAGGACGTGCGCTCGACGCGTTGAGAGCGGTTCTGCATGACCGCTTGCCGCCCGGACGGGCAGAGGAGCTGCGGGAAGCGGGACGCTATCTCAGCGAGGATCAGGCCGTCGACTTGGCGCTCGCTTAGAGCCTGATCATACCCCCGATGCCGCGGCGTCGAGATCGAGCCGGCTTCGGGTTTCGAAGCAGCGGAATCCCAAGGCTTCATAGGCGCGGCCCGCAGCGGGATTGTCGGCATCGGCGGCGAGCGTCAGCGTGCGATTGCCTTCGGCCATGAGCCGGGCGGCGAGGGTGGCGGCGACGGCGCGTCCAAGGCCGCGGCCGCGCCGGTCGGGACGGGTCAGAAAATTGCCGAGATGAGCGAGGCCGTCGGCCTGTGCTACGACCCCGCCGCAGGCGACGAGCTGCTCCGCCTCGAACCAGCCGAGGAAGGGCAGGGCCAGCATCCAGCGCGAGAAGATCGCTCCGGCATTATGGCGGCCGAAGAAATCCTCGACCGCCCGAAAATCCTCCGACCCGAGCAGCCGGCAGCGCGGATCGGGCGGCAGTGCCGGCGGCCCGTCCAGCCGATAGAGGCGCAGGATCCGCCGCGCCGCCACCCGGTGACTGAGCGCCCGCGCCAGGAACTCGGCCTGGTCGTCGGCGAGATGCAGCTCGGCCGCCCCGCGGATATCGCCGAGCGCCAGCAGCTCGTCTTCGGCGAGCGTGCCGACCGCGGTCCGCACGCCGATCCGGTCGAAGCGAATACCGAGGATGAGGCCGCGTCCGCCGCGGCCGATGAGAATGGTCCGGTCGGCACCTTGCCGCGCCGCCGCGAGCCCGGCTTCGAGATAAAGCCGATGGGCCGGATGGTCGCCGACCAGGGCGCGGGCCTGCGCGATCTCGGCCTCGACCAGCGCGTCGAGCAGGCGGAATGTCGGGCGCTCGCCCCATGCTTCGCTCATCCGGCCGCCCTCCTCCCCCTGTCGCCGACCCGCCTCGGCTGCGCTATGGTCGCCCCGCCCCCAGGAGGAATCGTCCATGCCACAACCCGACCATATCTCCAAGCTCGGCGTCGCCGATCCCGACACGCTCGACGGCGATCTCAAATCCGTCTTCGACAAATGCGTCGAGAAGCTGGGCTTCGTGCCCAACGTCTATCATGCCTATAGCCTCCGGCCCGCCAGGCTGCGCAACTTCATCGCCATGTACAACGAGCTGATGCTGGCGCCGTCGGGTCTGTCCAAGCTCGAGCGCGAGATGATCGCGGTCGTCGTGTCGAGCGCCAATCGCTGCTATTACTGCCTGGTCGCCCATGGCCAGGCGGTGCGGCGCCTGTCGGGCGATCCGGAGCTGGGCGAGATGATCGCCCTCAACTATCGCGTGGCCAAGCTCGACACCCGCCAACGCGCGATGCTGGATTTCGCCTGGAAATTGACGGCGACGCCCCATCTGGTCGAGGATGCCGACCGGGACGCGCTCAGAGCCGTCGGCCTCAGCGCCCCCGACATCTTCGATCTCGCTGAAACTGCGGCTTTTTTCAACTTGTCAAACCGCATGGCCTCGGCGACGGATATGATGCCCAATACCGACTATCACCGGTTGGATCGTTAGGCAGGAACCCTCATGCGCGTCATTCTGTGGATCTTCGCCGTCATCGGCTTTCTCTCGGTCGTGCTGTTCGGGTTTCTGACCTATGCGGCGCTGCATCTGCGCGTCACCAGCGCGCCGACACCGATCGCCGAGAACACCGTGCTGCAGATCGATTTCGACCGGCCGATCGTCGAAGGGGCTTTGCCGATCGACCATCTGCTGAACGACAAGACCGTCAATTTCGGCACGCTGGTGACGGCCTTGAAGCGCGGCGCCGAGGATGCGCGCGTGAAGGGCCTGGTCGCCCGCGCCGGCGGCGTCCAGCTCGGTTACGGCCAGATCCAGGAGCTGCGCGACGCGATCGCCGCCTTCCGCGCCAAGGGCAAGTTCGCCTATGTCTTCGCCGAGACCTTCGGCGAGATCGGCGGCGGCACGCGCTCCTATTACCTCGCCAGCGCCTTCGACAAGATCTGGCTGCAGCCGGGCGGCTCGCTCGCCCTCGTCGGCATCCATGCCGAGATCCCGTTCTTCAAGGGCACGCTCGACAAGGTCGGCGTCGAGGCGCAGTTCGACCGGCGCGCCGAGTACAAGAGTGCGGCCACGCAATTCACCAACACCAAGCTCCCCGACACCGACCGCACCGCCTATGAATCGATGCTGGGCTCGATCTATGACGAGGTCACTGAGGGCATCGGCAAGGAGCGCGGCATGCCGGCCGACGGGGTCAAGCAGCTCGTCGATGGCGGCCCCTATCTGGCGCAGGAGGCGATCGACAAGCATCTGATCGACAAGCTCGGCTATCGCGACGCGCTGGAGCAGGAGGCGCGCAAGACGGCGGGCGACGGCAAGCTGATGGATGCCGCCGCCTATGTCGCCGCCGTCCGCGTGAAGGACACCGCCAACACGGTCGTCGCCGTCATCCGCGCCATCGGCCCGATCCAGTCCGGCGCTGGCAACGACGGCCCGTTCGACAACAGCAAGGTCGTGGGCGCCGACACTATGGTCCGCGCTTTCGACGAGGCGATCCGCGATTCCCAGGTCAAGGCGATCATCCTGCGCATCGACAGCCCTGGCGGCTCCAGCGTCGCGTCCGAGACCATCTGGCGCGCGGTCCAGAAGGCGCGCGAGGCGAAGAAGCCGGTGATCGTCAGCATGGGCGACACGGCCGCCTCGGGCGGCTACTACATCGCCGCCGGGGCCGACAAGATCGTGGCCGAGCCCGCGACCCTGACCGGCTCGATCGGCGTCTTCGCCGGCAAGTTCGTGCTGAGCGGCCTGTGGGACAAGCTCGGCGTCTCCTACGACACGCTCTCCTTCGGCCGGGGCGCTGATATCGAAAGCAGCCTCTCGGGCTTCACGCCCGAGGAAAAGCAGCATTTCACCGCCATGCTCGACGATACCTACAAGACCTTCGTCGCCCATGTCGCCGAGGGCCGGCATCTCGACCCGGTCAAGGCCGAGCAACTGGCGCGCGGCCGGGTCTGGACCGGGCAGCAGGCGCAGGAGCGCGGGCTCGTCGATACGCTCGGCGGCTTCGATACGGCGATCGATCTCGGCAAGCAGGCGGCCGGCGTCGATGCCGGCACCCAGGTGGCGTTGCGCGCCTTCCCGCTGCCGCGCTCGACGCTCGAACGCTTCCTCGCCGGCCTCGATACCGGCCTCACCAGCCAGGCCGAGATCGGCGGGCTCATGGAGCGGCTGAACGTGCTCGAACCGGTGCTGCACCGGCTCGACCAGCTCCGCGCCGCGACCTCGGGCGGGCTCGGCATGGCGCCGGTCGAGATCGTCGATTGAGCTTCGCGCCGATCCTGGCGGCGGCCGAGGCGCGGATCGGCGCCGGCGAGCTCGCTCATCGCCTGCCCGAGATCCGCGACGAGGCCGCCCTCGCCGTCTGGCCCGACGACCGCTACCTGTCGCAGCTTTGCCTCCGCGTGTTCCGCGCCGGGCTCAAGCACAGCATGGTCGACGCCAAATGGCCGAGCTTCGAGGAAGTCTTCCACGGCTTCGTGCCGGGCGCCGTCACCGCCATGCCCGACGAGGAGGTCGAGGCGCTGATGGGAGACAGGCGCCTCATCCGCCATTGGGGCAAGCTCGCCTCGATCCGCGACAATGCCGCGACCCTCGCCGCCCTCTCGGCCGAGCATGGCGGCTTCGGTCATTGGCTCGCCCCTTGGCCCGGCACCCGCATCGTCGAGCTCTGGACCGAGCTCGACAAACGCTTCGCCAAGCTCGGCGGCGATTCGGGGCCGCGTTTCCTGCGCATGGTCGGCAAGGACACCTTCATCCTGACGAATTCGGTCACGACCGCGCTGATCGCGCAAGGCGTGGTCGCCGGCCCGGCCAAGGGCAAGGCCGATCGCGCCAAGGTCCAGGCGCAGTTCAACGAATGGGCGGCCGAGACCGGCCGGCCGCTGGCCCATCTCAGCGTGATCCTTGCCGCCACCGTGGCCGAGTAGAATGAGCATCGACACCGATTTCGCCATCATCGGCGCCGGCATGGCCGGCGCATCGCTCGCCTATGAGCTGGCCGGCCGGGCCCGAACCCTGCTGATCGAGCGCGAGGCCCAGCCCGGCTACCACACCACCGGCCGGTCGGCGGCGCTCTACAGCGAGACCTACGGCAACGACGTGATCCGGCGGCTGACCAGCGCCGGCCGGCCCTTTTTCACCGCCCCGCCGGCAGGCTTCGCCGAGCACCCGCTGCTGACGCCGCTCGGCTGCCTGTTCATCGCGCGCTCGGATCAGCAGAGCAGCCTCGCCGCCCATATGGCGGGCAGCGACCGGATTCGGCTGGTCGAAGCCGCCGAGGCGCTCCGGATGGTGCCGGCCCTGCGGCCGGATTACGTCGCCGCCGCGGCACACGAGCCTGACGCCATGGATATCGATGTCCACGGGCTGCATCAGGGCTTTCTCAGAGGTGCCCGCGCCCGCGGCGCCGAGCTGCTGTGCGACGCCGGGGTCGAGGCGGTCGAGCGCCGCCGCGGCGCCTGGGAGATCACGACCAAGGCCGGCACGATCAGGGCTGCGGTCCTGGTCAATGCCGCCGGCGCCTGGGCCGAGGCGCTGGGCGCCATGGCCGGCGCCAAGCCGATCGGCCTGATGCCGCTGCGCCGCACGGCACTCATCATCGATCCGCCGCCCGGCACCGATCCTCATGGCTGGCCTATGGTCATCGATGCCGAGGAAACCTTCTACTTCAAGCCGGATGCCGGCCGGCTGCTCGCCTCGCCCTGCGACGAGACGCCGAGCCCGCCCTGCGACGCGCAGGCGGAGGAGCTCGACATCGCCATCTGCATCGACCGGCTGCAGCAGGCGGCCGACCTGCCGGTGCGGCGCGTGCTCCGGTCGTGGGCGGGCTTGCGCAGCTTCGTCGCCGACCGGACGCCGGTCGTGGGATTCGATCCCGATATCGAAGGATTTTTTTGGCTGGCCGGGCAGGGCGGCTACGGGATTCAGACCGCTCCGGCACTCGGCCGTGCCGCCGCCGCCCTCGCGACGGGCGGATCCATCCCGGCCGACATGGCAGTCGCCGAGGCGGCACTGGCGCCGGGGAGGCTCACACGACGCTGAAGGCGCCCAATTCCTTGCGCGGCCGTCTGACGACCATGCGGTCTAGACGCCAAGCCTCGATGGCGGCGAACTGCCCGCGCCGTATCAGCATCTCGTCCACGAGCCCCGGCACCTCGCGATCATCGCTGCATTCGATGATCTCGACATCCGCGATTCGCCCGTTTTGATTGAGGCAGTAACAACGATAAGCGCTCACCGCACGCCTCCCTTCGGAGATGATGCAGATACTCGACCCCTGCAACCAAGAATGCATGCACAGACTTGACCTAAGATCTTAGTTAATAATGTGTTTACGGTCAACCAATGGATGTGTCCAATTTTAGATATCTTCAGGATATCATGTGTCAATCTAGGGGAACTCTCCGGAATCCTTACAAGTCCGGTCCGGTTATTTTAGCCCGCCATCAAGTGAGCGGCATACTATGATCATCGAGGAAATTCCCTATCGGGAACCGGATGCCGTTTTCGCGTATTGGGCGGGCGATCCTTATGTCGCCTTTCTCGACAGTGCGTCCGAGGACGATCCACGCGGACGCTTCAGCTATCTCGCGATCGAGCCCTTCCGTATCCTCTCGGCGGTCGGCGGCAAGAGCTTCGTCGACGGCGTCGAGACGGCGGAAGAACCGCTCGCCCTGGTCGAGCGTGAGCTCGCCCAGCGCCGCCGGCCATCTCCGGCGCCGCTGCCCTTCACCGGCGGCGCCGTCGGCTTCCTCGGCTATGAGCTGGGGCTGGCGCTGCAAGGCCTGCGCAGCCGTCACGGCAATCCGCAGGCGATGCCGGACATGGTCATGGGCCTCTACGACAAGCTGATCGGCTTCGATCGGCAGGAACGGCGCGCCTGGATCTGCGCCCCCGAGCCCGGCGCCATCCGGCGCCGGCTGGCCGAGCCGCCGCCGGCCTGGCCGGTCCCGGTCGCCCGCGCGGATTGGACGGCCGATCTCACGCCCGCCGCCTATGCCGACGCCGTCGCGCGCATCGTCGAGCATATCAGGGCGGGCGACCTCTATCAGGCGAACTTCACCGCGCGCCACCGAATGCGGCGGCCGGCCGGCCTGCATCCGGCCGGACTCTATGGCGCGCTGCGCGCCATCGCCAAGGCACCGTTCAGCGCCTATCTCGCCTGCGGACCGGATCTCGCCATCGCCAGCGCCTCGCCCGAGCGGTTCCTCCGACTCGAGCCCGACGGCAGGATCGAGACCCGGCCGATCAAGGGCACGCGCCCGCGCGGCCGGACCCCGCACGAGGATCGGCGCCTGGCCGAGGAACTGGCGGCCAGCGTCAAGGACCGCGCCGAGAATCTGATGATCGTCGATCTCCTGCGCAACGATCTCAGCCGCGTCGCGGCCTTGGGCAGCGTCACGGTGCCGAGCCTGTGCCGGCTCGAAAGCTTCGCCCACGTCCATCATCTGGTTTCGGTGGTCGAGGCGCGGCTGCGCGCGGATGCCGGTCCGATCGACCTGCTGCGCGCGACCTTTCCCGGCGGCTCGATCACCGGCGCGCCCAAGATCCGGGCGATGCAGCTCATCGACGAGCTCGAAGTCGCCCGCCGCGGCCCCTATTGCGGCAGCATCCTGTGGCTGGGCTTCGACGGCGCGCTCGACAGCAGCATCGCCATCCGCACGCTCACCATCACCCGCGACGAGATCGTCGCCCAGGCCGGCGGCGGCATCGTCGCCGATTCCGACCCGATGGCGGAGCATGAGGAGATGATGGTGAAGATCCGGCCGCTGCTCGCCGCCCTGCCGCGTGAGGCGCCATGACGGTCTGGCTGAACGGAGGGCTGCTCGCCGCCGCGGCCGGCATCGATCCGGCCGATCGCGGCTTCACGCTCGGCGACGGGCTGTTCGAGACCATCCGGGCGCGATCCGGCACGGCATCGCATCTCGATCGCCATCTGCGCCGGCTGCGCGGCGCCGCCGCGTTCCTCGGGATTCCCCTGCCCTGGTCCAATGCCGAGATCGAAGACGCGATCGGCGCGCTGATGATCGCCGAGGATCGGGGTGAGGCGGCGCTACGCCTGACCTTGAGCCGCGGCCCCGGCCCGCGCGGCATCCTGCCGCCCGAACGGCCGGCGCCGACTCTGCTGATCACCGCCGGACCGCTGCCGCCGGCAGCACCGCCGGCGCGGCTCATCTTCGCCGCCGTCACCCGCCGCAACGAGCTGTCGCCGCTGTCGCGCCTCAAGACGCTCAATTATCTCGACAATATCCTGGCACGGCGGGAAGCGGCCGCGCGGGGCGCCGACGATGCGATCCTGCTGAACACGGTGGGGCGCTTAGCCGAATCGAGTATCGCCAATCTGTTCGTGCTGAAGCACGGCGTCTGGCACACGCCGCCCGTGGCGGACGGCGCGTTGCCCGGCATCGCCCGGTCGCTGCTGCTCGAAGCCGGTGCCGTCGAGACGCCGCTCGACCCCGTGGATCTGGCCGGGGCGCAGGCCGCCTTTCTCAGCAACAGCCTCGGCCTCCGGCCGATCGCCTCGATCGAAGGCACCGAGATCGGCCGCGCCGACGCGGCGATCGCCGAACTGGCGGCTATTATTTTCCGGTAAAGGCCGGCTTCCGCTTCTCGACGAAGTGGGAGACGCCTTCCTTGAAATCCTGGCTTTGGAAGCTCTTCGCCATCTCCTCCTCGGCGATGCGGGTCGCCTCGGCCAGGCTCTGCGACGCGGCCCCCCAGACCTGGCGCTTCATGACCGCCATCGAGCGGGGCGAGACATACTCCACCAGCTCGCGCGCATAGTTGCGCACCGTCGGCAGCAGCTCCTCATGCGGCACGACCTGGCTGACCAGGCCGAGCCGGGCCGCCTCCTCGCCGCCGACCTTGCGCGCCGACAGCAGCAGGTCGAGTGCCGAGGACCGGCCGATGAGCTGCGGCAGGATCCAGGCGATGCCGTATTCGGCGATGAGGCCGCGCCGCGAAAAGGCGGTGGTGAACAGCGCCTCGCTGCTGGCGAAGCGGATGTCGCAGAACAGGGCGGCGACCATGCCGATGCCGGCGCACGGGCCATTCACCGCGGCGATCACCGGCTTGGGCACGGCGGCGAAATAGGAGACGCGGCCGCGGAAACCCACCGGAGCGTCGAGGAAATCAGGCTCGCTCTGCAACCCCGGCCCCACCCGGCCGCCGCCGCTCGAGACGTTCGAGAGATTGCCCATATCGGCGCCGGCGCAGAAGCCGCGCCCGGCGCCGGTAAGGATGATGGCGCGAACGCCGTCATCGGCGGCGGCTGCCTTGACCGCATTGCGCAGCTCCAGATCCATCGTCGCGGTCCAGGCATTGAGCCGGTCGGGCCGGTTGAGCGTGATGGTGGCGACGCGTTCGCTCACATCGTAGAGAATTTCCTCATAGGCCATGCTTGCCTCCCTTTCTTTCTTTTTCGTGCTCTAATTATTCGAATAGAGACGGATTCACGAAATGAGCGGTTTCCACTCATTTCGATCCGGCTCTAGCGCGCTGGGCGATCGACCAGGCCGCTTCGGCCATCATGGTATAGGCCGCCCCGCGCTCGACCGCCTGCCGGTCCGAGGCGTTGCCGTCGAGGCCGCGGCGATAGACCCCGGCCAGGATCGCGGCGATGCGGAAATGGGCGAAGGCCAGGTAGAAATACCAGTGCGGCACCGATTCCCGGCCGGTTCGCCGGCAATAGGATGCGAGATATTCCTCCTCGGTCGGGATGCCGAGCGACGGCAGGTCGGCATCGGCGAAGCCCCGGCCCGAACCCTGGGTCGAGTGGTAGTTCATGCAATTATAGGCGAGGTCGGCGATCGGATGGCCGATCGTCGCCAGCTCCCAATCCAAGACCGCGACCACGCGCGGCTCGGTCGGATGGACGATGAGGTTGCCGAGCCGGTAATCGCCATGGACGATGGCCGCGATATCGTCATGCGGGTCGTTCGCCGGCAGCCATTCCAGGATGCGGTTCATCGCCGGGCAATCGGGCACGTCAGAGGCGACATATTGCTTGGACCAGCGAGCGATCTGGCGGGCGGCATAGCCGTCCGGCCGGCCGAAATCCTCGAGCCCCACGGCCCGGTAATCCACCTGGTGCAGCTTGGCGAAGACCTCGTTCATGGAATCGTAGATGGCGCTGCGGTCGGCGGGCGGGATACCGGCCAGCATCGGATCGGCGAGCACGCGGCCGGGCACATGATCCATGACGTAGAACATCTGGCCGATGACGCTCTCGTCCGTGCACAGCAGATGCGGCGTCGGCACCGGCACCTCGGTCTTGGACAGTGCCCGCAGCACGCGGAACTCGCGATCGACCGCGTGCGCGGAAGCGAGCAGCGTGCCCGGCGGCTTCTTGCGCAGCACGTAGGCGCGGTCACGCGTCTGCAAATGATAGGTCGGGTTGGACTGGCCGCCCTGGAATTGCCGGATCGCAAGCGGGCCCTCGAACCCCGGCAGATGCACGCGCAAATAGGCCGCGAGCGCCTGCTCATCGAAGCGATGATTGGGCAATACCGGAACCAGCACGGCCTCGCCCGCACCATTCGTCATCGCTTGCCTCCCCGTCTTTTTTCGTTCGTTCGGTCTTTCGCCCATCAAGCGGGCAAGCCGGCGCTATTTGGCCTCCGCCCAAGCTGGCCTGTCAACCGAGGGCGTGGCAGAGTGCCCGCCGATCAGCGGGAGACGGGCAATTGAGTTACGGGATTGGAATCATTGGCCTCGGCATCATGGGGCGGCGCATGCTCGGCATGATCGAGCGGCATCCGGGCTTCACCGCCGTCGCCGCCTACGATCCCCGCCCCGAGGCACTGCCGATTCCGCGCGAACCCAGCATCGAGGCGCTGCTCGGCCGGCCCGACCTCGACGTCGTCTATATCGCCTCGCCGCCGGAGGGTCATCTCGACGCGATCCGGCAGGTGGCCGCGCTGAAGCTGCCGCTGCTGTGCGAGAAGCCGCTCGCCGCCACCGTCGCCGAGGCTGACGCGGCCGCCCGAATCGTCGAGGAAGCGGGCCTGCCGAGCGCCGTCAATTTCCCGTTCGCCACGGCGCCGGCCCCGGCAGTACTTGCCCGGCTGCTGCAAGAAGGCCGGATCGGCGCGGTGCGCGAGATCCGGCTCACCTTGCGTTTCGCCAAATGGCCGCGCCCCTGGCAGCAGGGTGCCGCCTGGCTCGCCGACGCGCCGAGCGGCGGCTTCACCCGCGAGGTCGCCTCCCACTTCTTCTTCCTGCTGCAGCGCCTGTTCGGGCCGGGCTTCGTGCTCGACCGCACGGTCCACCGGCTCGATCCGGCGCGCGCCGAGAACAGGATCACCGCCACCTTGCGCTTCGGCGATCTCCCGGTGCGTTATGACGGTGCCGTCGAGGGCGACATGGACGACAGCAACGAGCTGCTGATCATCGGCAGCACCGGTCAGGCCCGCCTCTATAATTGGTTGAAGCTCGACATCGACGGCGAGGCGGCGAGCGAGGGCATGCGCGACGGGCTGGGGCAGCTCGATGCGCTCGCCGAGCTCATCGCCGGGCGGCCGACGCCGCTCGCCAGCTTCGAGGAGGCCGCCGGCGTGGTCACGCTGGTCGAAACACTGCTCGCGGACGCCGGTTGAATATCCTCTCGGCCGGCTCGAGCCGCCGCGCTTTCGCGACATGCGGGTTTCCCTTATACTCCGTCAACGATTTGGCGTATTTCGAGACCAACGCTTCCTTTAGGATTCGTCCGGACATTGTTGGCGAGCCACAACCGAATCCATCATTTCGGTTGTGCCCGGCAGGCAATGCGGTTCTCGCGAGTGACGGAAGAGGCAATGGGCGATTCCAGGGCGGACGGATATGAGGCGCCGGAACCTCTCGGGCCGGGCGCGCCGATGACCGACCGGCCGACGGTTCCCGGCTTCGAGGTCACCGATCTGGCCGCCCGCTCGCGCGACCGCGTCTGGTATCGCGCCATCCGTTCAGCCGACAAATACCCCGTGCTGCTGCGCCTCGCCATCGAGCCGGCGGTCGAGCACGCAGCGCTTCAGCGCGAGGCGGGCCTGGTCGGCGAATTGATCGACAAGGCGCCGGTGGCGCCGGTGCTCGGCATCGCCGAAACCAGCGCCGGGCCGGCGCTGGTCGTGGTCGACGACCGGTACGAATTCCTCGGCGCCCGGATCCCGCCCGGCGGCATGGCGCTCGACCTGTTCCTGCGGCTGGCGCTCGACATGGCGACGGCGCTGGCGGCCTTGCACGCGGCCGAGGTCACGCATCAGGATATCCGCCCGGCCAATATCCTGGTCGGCCCCGGCCAGACGGTCCGGCTGACCGGGCTCGCGCGCGCCGCCCGCGTGCCGCGCGAGGGAGCTGCACCCAGTCGCTCGGCGCCGGTCGGCGGCGATCCGGCCTATTTCTCGCCGGAGCAGACCGGACGGCTCAATCGGCCGATCGATCCGCGCAGCGACCTCTATTCGCTCGGCATCACCTTCCACGAGATGCTGACCGGCTCGCCGCCGTTCCGGGCGGCCGACGCGATGGGCTGGATCCACAGCCATATCGCCCGCCAGCCGGCCGCGATCGACGAGCTGCGCCCGCAGGTGCCGTCGGTCGTGGCACTGCTCGTGCTGAAGCTGCTCGCCAAGGCACCCGAGGCGCGCTACCAGACCGCCGAAGGGGTCGCCCGCGACCTCGCCACCTGCCTCGATGCCTGGCTCAATCAGGAGGTCGTGGCGCCCTTCGCGCTCGGCCGGTTCGATCGGCCGCTGCATCTGGCCATGCCCCAGCGCGTGATCGGCCGCGACAAGGCGCGGGCCCGCCTCGCCGACAGCTTCGACCGGGTCGCACGCGGACAGACCGAGCTGGTGCTGGTCACCGGCATCACCGGCATCGGCAAATCGGCGCTGGTCCAGGAGCTGGGCGTCGTCGCCGCCCGCCGTAGCGGCTATTTCGTCGGCGGCAAGTTCGACCAGAACCGGCGCGACATCCCCTATCGGGCGGTCATCGAGGCGCTGCGGGAATTCTGCCGGCACATATTGGGCGAAGGGCCGGAGCGGCTGCAGAGCTGGCGCCGGCGCCTGGTCGCGGCCTTGGGCGACAGTGCCGCGATCATCGCCGACAGCGTGCCCGAGATGCGGCTTATCCTCGGTGACATCCCGGCCGCCGGCATCGCCACGGACGATTCCCAGAACCGGTTCCAGGCGACCATGTCGCGCTTCGTCGCCGCGCTCGCCAGCGAGCAGCCGCTGGTGCTGTTCCTCGACGATCTGCACTGGGCCGATCGCGGCTCGCTCAAGCTGCTGACGGCGCTCCTGACCGATCCCGACATGGCCGGGCTGATGGTCGTCGGCGCCTATCGCGATCGTGAGGTCGTCCCCGACGATCCGCTGCCGCTCGCCATTGCCTCGCTCGGCTCGATCGTGCCGGTGATCACGCTGGCGCTCAGTCCGCTCAGCGCCGCGGAGACAGCCGAATGGATGGCCGAGGCGCTGGGCTGGCCGGCCGCGGACGCGCTGCCGCTCGCGAGCCTTCTCACCGAACGCTGCGACGGCAATCCGTTCTTCCTGGGCCAGATGGTCTCGGCCCTCGCGCGCGACGGCATGATCCGGTTCGACGGTGCCGCCGGCACCTGGATCGCCGATCTCGACACGATCCGGCGATGCCATACCGCCGACGATCTCGCGAGCCTGCTCGCCTCGCGCCTGGGCGACCTGCCGGAAGCGGCGCGGGACGCGTTGGCGTTGGCCGCCTCGGTCGGCAGCCGTTTCGACCTCGACACGCTGGCGGCCTTGACCGGCACGCGGGCGACGCGATTGACCGGCGATCTGCTGCCAGCGCTGCGCAGCGGCCTCATCCGGGCCGATGCCGACGGCCAGCAGATCAATCGGCTGCAATTCGCCCATGACCGGATCCAGCAGGCCGCTTACGAGCTGCTGCCGACCGGCGAGCGGCCGGAGATCCATCGTCGCCTCGGCCAGCGCGTGCTCGCCCGCATCGATGCCGGTGACATGACCGACGCCGCGCTCTTTGATGGCGTCACCCACCTCAATCTCGGCCGCTCGCTGATCGAGCGCGACGAGGAAAGGCTGCGGCTGATCCAGCTCAACCGGCTGGCGGCGCAGCGGGCGCGCGAGGCCATGGCGTTCGAGGCCGCCTTCCATTTTCTCGAGACGGCGCTCGACCTGCTCGCCGGCATCGAGGGCGACCGGCTGCTGCGGCTCGACCTGCATCGCGAGACCGCGAACGCCGCGCGCCTCGCCGGCGATTTCGCCGCCACCACCCGCCTGGTCGGGCTGGCGCGCGCCTATGCGCAGACGCCGCTCGAGCGCGCCGCCCTGCTCGAGATCGAAGCCGCGGCCGCCGCCGCGCGCAGCGAGCACGGCGCCGCCCTCGCCCATGCACGCGAGGCGCTCCGGCTTCTGGGCTCCGACCTGCCGGCGGTCGCCTCGACGCCGCGCATCCTCATCGATGTCGGCCGCATTCGCCTGGCCGTGCTCGGCCGCGGCATCGAAGCGCTGACCGAGCTGCCGGCCATGACCGATCCGGTGACGCTCCAGACCATGCGGCTGCTGATGACCGCCTCGTCGGCGGCATATCTCACCGGCTCCAGCCTGTTCGCGCTCGTGGCGCTCAGAGGCACACTGCTGTCGATCCGCAAGGGGCTCGCCTATGAATCGGGCTTCCTGATGACGGCGGCGGCAACAATCATGACCGCGGCCCTGGGCGATATCCGCACCGGCTACGCCTTCGGGCGCGCGGCCGTCGAGGTCGGCAACCGCTTCGGCGCCCAACGCCAGAAGCTCGCCTTCGGGCTGTTCATCAAGCATTGGGTCGACCCGATCGCCAGCTCCATCCCGCTCTTGGCCGAAGGGCATTTCCGGGCGCGCGAGATCGGCGATTTCGAATATGCCGATTATTTCTCCAGCACCCAGTCCTCCTACGCCTATTTCACCGAACCCAGCCTCAAGGATGCGCGCGCGGTCGCCGAACAGGCGCTCGATTTCTCGCGCCGGCGCGGCACGCCGGCGATCCGGCAGTTCCTGGAGCTGCTGCTGACGACCTACGACGTGTTCATGGGCGAGGCCTATGAGGAGATCGAGACGGCCTATCCCGCCCTGCTCTCGTTCGTCGACCTGCCGCCGCTGCCGCAGAACGGCCTCACCATCTCCTCATATTTCTACTACCGCGCCCATATCGCATTGCTGTTCGGCCGCCCGGTCGAGGCGATGGGCTTCATCGAGCGCTGGCTGCCGCTGTCGCATTTCATCCTCGGCCAGACCGGCTCCGTGGTCATGCCCTACTACGAATGCCTGGTGCTGATCGACCTGATCCCCGGGCGCGACGCGGCCGGGAAGCGCAAGGCGCGCCGGCGGATCGGGCAGATCCTGAAGAAGCTGCGGAAATTCGCGCGCTATGCGCCGGCCAACCATGGGCATCGGGTCGAGTTGATCGACGCCGAGCTGGCGCGGCTGGACGGCAAGAACGACGCCGCCGGCGCGCTCTTCGCCACCGCCCTCGACCGTGCGACCCAGGGCGGGTTTCTGTTCGATGCCGGCCAGGCGGCGGAGCGCATGGCGCGGTTCCAGCAGGAACTCGGGCACGCGGCACTCGCGCGCTTCTCGACCGGCACCGCCTACGAGCTCTATCGGCGCTGGGGCGCCACGGCCAAGCTCAGGCAGATGGAATCCCTGCACGGGGCCGAGTTGGCGCGCCGGCTGGAACGCGGCGAGAGCTGGTCGCCTTCGCTCGCCGCCAGCGACCAGGCGCTCGATATCGACACCGTCGCCAAGATGGCGCAGGCCGTGTCGGGCGAGCTTCGGCTCGACCGGCTGGTCGACCGGCTGCTGCGGCTCGCCATGGAGAATGCCGGCGCGCGCTTCGCGGCCCTGGTGCTCAGCGACGAGACCGGCCTCACCGTGCCGGCGCTGCGCGGCATCGACGACCGGACGGCGCTCATGGCGCTGGGTCGCCCGCTCGACGACACGCCGCTCTCCTCGCCCGTCGTGCATTTCGTCGCCCGCACCTCGGAAAGCGTCGTGCTCGAGGATGCGTCGCGGGCGCCGCAATTCCGGCACGACCGGCGCTTCGCCGACGGCACGCCGCGCTCGGTGCTGTGCGTGCCGATCCTGCATCAGGGCAGCTTCGCCGGCGCTCTCTATCTGGAAAACGACCTGGTCACCGGCGCCTTCACCGAGGCCCGGGTCGAGCTGGCGAAGCTGCTCGCCTCGCAGGCGGCGATCGCACTCGCCAACGCCAGGCTCTATGGCGAGCTCGATCAGGCCAGGCGCGAGCTCGAAACCTACAGCCAGACGCTCGAAGCCATGGTCGCGGCGCGCACGCGCGATCTGGAGCAGCGCTCGGCGGCGCTCGAAGCCCAATCCGAGCGGCTGGTCCAGGCGCAGATCGCCGCCGAGACGGCGAGCCGGACGAAATCGGCCTTCCTCGCCAATATGAGCCACGAGCTCAGGACGCCGCTCAACGCCATCCTGGGCTTCTCGGAGATGCTGCGCGACGGGCTCGCGGGGCCGCCAGGCCCGACTTGGCAGAATTATGCCGGGCACGTCTACACCGCCGGCTCGCATCTCCTCACCATCATCAACGACGTGCTCGACCTGTCCAAGGTCGAGGCCGGCCGGATGGATCTCGACGAGGAGCCGATCGATGTCGAGCAACTCCTGCGCGAGGTCATGAATTTGCTCGGCCCGCGCGCCAAGACCGGCGGCGTGTCGCTGTCGAAATCGGTCGATCCGTCGATCCCGGTCATCACGGGCGATTCGGTGCGGGTGAAGCAGATCGTGCTGAACCTGCTGTCCAACGCGATCAAATTCACCGCGCCTGGCGGCAGCGTCCGGATCTTCGTGCAGCGCGCCGCCTCGGGGGCGGCCCAGATCGCCGTCGCCGACACCGGCACCGGCATGACGCCCGAGGAGGTCAAGCTGGCGCTGGAGCCGTTCGGCCAGGCCGACAACGGCCTCGGCCGCAAGCATGAAGGCACCGGCCTCGGATTGCCGCTCGCCGTCCGCCTGGCCGAGCTCCATGGCGGCAGCTTGTCGATCGACAGCCAGAAGGGCCTGGGGACGACCGTCATGGTCCAGCTACCCTCGCGGCTGGAAGCCCCGGTGGCGCCGGAGACCCATTAGAGGCAGGCCCGACAGCTTCCTTACCTGCCGGCGCCATTTCGCTGGGATTACATCCCGGACGGTACTCGGACCACGACTGAGCTCGAGCCCGCGACAAGGCCAAAATGGATCGGCAGCATCCGCCAGCCGCCGCTTGACCGGCAAGGTAGCGAACCGCCCTGATCACGTCGCGAAAATCGACCTCCCGCGGCCGACCTCGCCGGCCGGCTTCGGAATCAACGGCGCAATCCGATCCCATTCTTCGGCCGTCGGGTCCGACGGATAGCGCTTCGTTTTCCTGGCGTTCCAGGCATATCAGCTCGCGTGACAGGCGCTCGCGTTTGTCACGGCTTAGCGTTTTTTCGCGCCGAAATCTTGCGATGTCTCCCAAGAGAAAAAAAGATATATGGACTCCTAAAGAGCAGAATTTCTCTCGTCTGAGGGTGTTTCGAACACAGCGCGGCAAGTATTTTCGCAATGCGAAAGCGACAAGGCCTTTTTGATATTTTTGCTTTTTCCGCCGCAGGTTGAAAATGTGTTATATCTTCCCGTCATGGCCCTTTTCCGGGGGCGTTTAATGCCTAAGCGGAACCTCGTGCCCTCTGGCCGGCAGTCAGCGTCCGGCCTGCGTCGTGTTGCGGTGGTCTGATCGTCTCCCGACTGCTTCTACTTCGGATACCGTTCGGACCTCCAATGGCATGAACGGAGTGCCGAAGTCGAAGTGATGGTGGGGCTGGCGTTTCGGCGGAACTGTGAAGGTTTCGCCGTTAATCGAGGAATGCCAATACACGCTGCTTTCAGGTTTGTTTTCCTCGGGCGGCTTTGGGATTTGGCGATGACGCATGTTGGGCACGTAATACAGAATGCTGCCACTGCGATCGCGGTTCTGGGCCGTCGGGCGATGCGCCGAACGGCGCTGCCAGGCCTGCTCCTGCTCGGCCTGCTCGGCCTGCTCGGCCTGCTCGGCGCCGCGGTATTACCGTCCACGGCGCTCGCCACCACCGTGAATGCCAATTGCATCACTCCACGTCCGGTGGTCTTCGCCGCCTCGGGCTCGACGCCGTCCATCACGCTGACCGACATCGACCAGTCCGGCAGTACCTGCGACGACAATGATCAGGGCCTGCACACGCAGAATGAGACGGTCGTCAGCACGACCGAGACAGTCAACGCGGTCGGCAACAGCGGCACGCATTATACCTTTACGCAGACGGGCTATGCGGATCCGGTCAACGGCCAAAGGACGATCTATGCCGTCTCGATCACCCAGTTGGTCGGCTCGGGCAGCGATTTCGTGCGGCTTTACATTGATCCGGGCGAGAGCGGTACCGCAAGCACCCCAATCGACATTCAGGTCACGCTACCGGGCTCCACCGCGCCGACGGTGACCGCCATCTCGCCAACCTCGGGCAGCACGCTGGGCGGCACTAGCGTCACGATCACCGGCACCAACTTCACCGGCGCGACGGCCGTCACCATCGGCGGCACGGCCGCGACCGGCGTGACCGTGGTCAGCGCGACCACCATCACCGCGACGACGCCGGCGGGTTCGGCCGGCGCGGCGAGCGTGCTGGTCACGAACACGGGCGGCACAAACGCGGCGAACAGCCTCTTCACCTACGTGGCGCCGCCGACGGTGGGCGCCATCTCCCCAACCTCGGGCAGCACGGCGGGCGGCACCGCCGTCACGATCACCGGCACCAACTTCACCGGGGCCACGGCCGTCACCATCGGCGGCACGGCCGCGACCGGCGTGACCGTGGTCAGCGCGACCTCGATCACCGCGACGACGCCGGCGGGTTCGGCCGGCGCGGCGAGCGTGCTGGTGACGACCACGGGCGGCACCAACGCGGCGAACAGCCTCTTCACCTACGTGGCGCCGCCGACGGTGAGCGCCATCTCCCCGACCTCGGGCAGCACGGCGGGCGGCACCGCCGTCACGATCACCGGCACCGGATTCACCGGGGCGACGGCCGTCACCATCGGCGGCACGGCAGCGACGGGCGTGACCGTGGTCAGTGCGACCTCGATCACCGCGACGACGCCGGCCCACGCTACCGGCACGGCGAGCGTGCTGGTCACGACCACGGGCGGCACAAACGCGGCGAACAGCCTCTTCACCTACGTGGCGCCGCCGACGGTGAGCGCCATCTCCCCGACCTCGGGCGGCGCGGCAGGCGGCACCGCGGTCACGATCACCGGCACCAACTTCACCGGGGCGACCGCCGTCACCATCGGCGGCACGGCGGCGACGGGCGTGACCGTGGTCAGCGCGACCTCGATCACGGCGACGACGCCGGCGGGCTCGGCCGGCGCGGCGAGCGTGCTAGTCACGACCGCGGGCGGCACCAACGCGGCGAACAGCCTCTTTACCTACGTGGCGCCGCCGACGGTGAGCGCCATCTCGCCAACCTCGGGCAGCACGGCGGGCGGCACCGCCGTCACGATCACCGGCACCGGATTCACCGGGGCGACGGCCGTCACCATCGGCGGCACGGCGGCGACGGGCGTGACCGTGGTCAGCGCGACCACCATCACGGCGACGACGCCGGCGGGCTCGGCCGGCGCGGCGAGCGTGCTGGTCACGACCGCGGGCGGCACCAACGCGGCAAACAGCCGCTTCACCTACGTGGCGCCGCCGACGGTGAGCGCCATCTCGCCCAGTTCAGGCAGCACGTTGGGCGGCACCGCCGTCACCATCACCGGCACCGGATTCACCGGGGCGACGGCCGTCACCATCGGCGGCACGGCGGCGACGGGCGTGACCGTGGTCAGTGCGACCTCGATCACCGCGACGACGCCGGCGGGTTCAGCCGGCACCGCGAGCGTGCTGGTGACGACCCTCGGCGGCACCAACGCGGGGAACGGCCTCTTCACCTATGTGGCGCCGCCGACGGTGAGCGCCATCTCGCCCAGTTCAGGAAGCGCGCTGGGCGGCACCGCCGTCACGATCACCGGCACCAACTTCACCGGGGCGACGGCCGTCACCATCGGCGGCGCGGCGGCGACAGGCGTGACCGTGGTCAGCGCGACCTCGATCACCGCGACGACGCCGGCGGGTTCGGCCGGCGCGGCGAGCGTGCTGGTCACGAACACGGGCGGCACCAACGCGGCGAACAGCCTCTTCACCTATGTGGCGCCGCCGACGGTGAGCGCCATCTCCCCGACCTCGGGCAGCACGGTGGGCGGCACCGCCGTCACGATCACCGGTACCGGATTCACCGGGGCCACGGCCGTCACCGTCGGCGGGACGGCCGCGACGGGCGTGACCGTGGTCAGCGCAATCACCATCACCGCGACGACGCCGGCCCACGCCGCCGGCACGGCGAGCGTGCTGATCACGACCACGGGCGGCACCAACGCAGCGAACAGCCTCTACACCTACGTGATGCCGCCAACCACATCGGCTGCGGCTGCGTCGGTTACCTACGACAGTAGCGCCAACCCGATTACGCTCAACCTCGGCGGCGGCGCGCCGACCTCGGTTGCGGTCGCCACGCCGGCATCGCACGGCACGGCAGCAGCCAACCTCACCTCGATCACCTACACCCCGACCGCCGGCTATATCGGCAGCGACAGCTTTACCTACACCGCGACCAACGCCGGCGGCACCTCGGCTCCCGGCACGGTCTCGATCACGGTCAACGCCCCGACCGTCACGGTCACGCCGGCCACGCTGGCGGCCGGCACGGTCGGCACGGCCTATAGCCAAAGCCTGACGGCGAGTGGCGGTGCCACCCCCTATACCTACAATACCAGCGTGGCGAGCGGTGCGCTGCCGCCGGGCCTGGCGCTCGGCAGCGGCGGTGCGATCACCGGCACGCCGACGACGGCCGGGACCTACAGCTTCACGGTGACCGGCACCGACGGCAGCACGGGTACCCCCGTCCACTTCACCAGCGGCACGATCTCGCTAGCGATCAACGGTATCGTCCCGGGTGCGCCGACGATCGGGACCGCCACCGCCGGCAACGCCCAGGCGACGGTGACGTTCACGGCACCGGTCTCGAACGGCGGCTCGGCGATCACGACCTATACGGCCACGTCAAGTCCGGGTGGCTTCACCGGCACGGTCGGCGGCCCGACGGCCGCGCCGATCACGGTCACGGGCCTGGCCAACGGCACCCCCTATAGCTTCACGGTCACGGCGACGAATGCCGCCGGCACCGGCATCGCTTCTTCGGCATCGAATTCGGTGACCCCTCTGGCCGCCCCCGTCGCCGGCGCCGTCAGCCAGAGCGTGACCGGCAATACCAGCGCCAACGCGGTGACGCTCAATCTCAGTGGCGGCCCTGCGGCATCCGTGGCGGTGGCGGCGGCGGCGTCGCACGGCACGGCAACGGCGAGCGGCACGGCGATCGCCTACACGCCGACCCGCGGCTACGCCGGGCCGGACAGCTTCACCTATACCGCGACCAACACGACCGGCACCTCGGCACCCGGCACCGTCTCGATCACGGTAACCGCACCGACCCTGGCGATCTCGCCATCGACGCTGCCCACCGGGGCCGTCACCGCCGCTTACAGCCAGGCCCTGACGGCATCCGGCGGCGCGGCCCCCTACAGCTTCGCGGTCACCGTCGGCAGCCTGCCGACCGGCATCACGCTGTCGACCGCCGGCCTGCTCTCGGGCACGCCGACCGCGGGCGGCAGCTTCCCGGTCACCATCAAGGCGACCGATTCGACCAGCTTCTCGGTGAGCCAAGCCTATACGCTCGCGATCACGGCCGCGACCGTGACGCTGACCCCGGCGACGCTGCCGGCACCCCAGGTCAATGTCGCCTACAGCCAGACGCTCAGCGCTGCCGGCGGCGTGGCGCCTTACCACTTCACCGTCGCGGGCGGTCAAATGCCGCCGGGCCTGACGCTGAACGCCACGACCGGCGTGATCGCGGGCACGCCGACCACGGCCGGCAGCTACAACCCGACGATCCAGGCGACCGACAGCAGCACGGGCACCGGCCCGTATCATGCGAGCGTGACCTACGCCTTGTCGACCGCGGCCCAGGTTCCGGTCGCGGGCGCGATCACCGCGACGACGCCATCCAACGTCCGCGCCACGATCAACGTCGCCGCCGGCGTCACCGGCCCGATCACCAGCGTCGCGGTCGCGAGCAACCCCAGCCACGGCACGGCCGTGGTCAGCGGCCTCAACATCCTCTACACGCCCGCGACCAACTATTTCGGTGCCGACAGCTTTACTTACACGGCGACCGGTCCGGGCGGCACCTCCGCCGCCGGGACGGTCAGCGTGACCGTGACGCCGCTCGCGGTGCCGGTCGCCCAACCGCTGGAAGCCCAGGTGGTGGCCAACACGCCGGTCACCCTGAACGCGACGGCGAGCGCGCTGAACGGTCCGTTCACCGCGGTCGCCATCGCGACGCCGCCCAGTGTCGGCACCGCCGTGGTCAATGGCCAGAACATCGTCTATACGCCGGCCGCCAATCAGACGGCTGCGGCGAAAGTCACCTTCACCTACACCGTCTCCAACGTCTACGGCACCTCGGCGCCGGCGACGGCGACCATCACGGTCAGTCCGGTTCCGGTGCCGCAAGCGACTCAGACGATCGTGACGCCGCCGCCGTCGCCGACCAGCAACGGCAGCGTCACGGTCAACATCACCGACGGCGCCGCCGGCGGCCCGTTCACCTCGGCCACCCTGGTCAGCATCCAGCCGCCCAATGCCGGCACCGTGACCATCGTTGCGATCGCGACCCAGACCGGCAGCCTGGCGCCGCGGCACCAGTTCGCGGAACTGCTCGGCATCTCGTCGGCCTATGCCGAGACGGTCACGAGCGGCCACGCCTTCAACCTCGTGTTCGTGCCGAACCCGGGCTTCGTCGGCACGGCGACGATCACCTACACCCTGGCGAACGCGTTCGCGACCTCGGCGGCCGGCCAGATCATCTTCGTGGTGGCGCCGCGCCCCGACGTGTCGCTCGACACCGACGTGGCCGGCCTGATCGCGGCCCAGGTCGAGGAAGCCCGCCGCTTCGCCAGCGCCCAGATCGGCAACTTCAACCAGCGCCTGGAACAGCTCCATGGCGACGGCCCGGCCCGCTCGTCCAACAGCGTCAGCGTCAATTTCGGCGACCGGATGTCCAACGGCAGCAACGCCACGACCGATCCGGACGGCAATCCGCTCACGCCCGGCACCGCCGACGCGCGTTGGGTCAACAAGAACGACCCGCTGCAGGCGGCCGCCGCCTCCGGCACCAGCACCGATCCGACTGCGCCCAAGCGTCTGGACGGCGGCAGCGGCGGCGAGAGCATCCTGCCCAAGGAACTGGCGTTCTGGACCGGCGGCGCCGTCGATTTCGGTGCGCGCAACTCCGTCGCCCAGCGCACCGGCTTCAGCTTCACCACCGACGGCATCAGCGCCGGTGCGGATTATCGCCTGGACGATCACCTCACCATCGGTCTCGGCGGCGGCTATGGCCATGATCAGAGCGATGTCGGCACCGACGGTACCAAGAGTGTTGCCGACAGCTACAGTGCCGCGATCTACGGCAGCTACCACCCGTCGACCGACACCTTCATCGACGGGGTGCTGGGCTACGGCTCGCTCAACTTCGACTCGACCCGCCTGATCACCGGATCGACCAGCTATGCCTATGGTCATCGCAACGGCGAGCAGAGCTTCGGCTCGCTGACCGGCGGCTACGAGTACAAGACCGCCACGATCCGGCTCACGCCCTATGGCCGGTTCGACTATAGCGACTCGACCCTGGACCGGTTCAGCGAGACCGCGCCCGGCCATGCGGCCCTGACCTACTTCGCCCAGTCGCAGACCACCCTGACCGCGACGCTCGGCTTCAAGGGCGATCTCGCGATCCCGTTCGACTGGGGCCTGTTCCTGCCGTTCCTCAGGGCCGAGCTGGAGCATGATTTCCAGGGATCGAGCAGCGCCGGCCTTTCCTATGCCGACCTCGCCGGGTCCGGCCCGGCCTACTCCGTGCCGGGCGACCCGGTCGATCGCAACCACATGCAGCTCGGCCTCGGCGCCAGCCTCAAGGTCGGCAGCTATACCATCGGCCTCACCTTCGACAATAGCTTCGGCGTCCACGAGGAACAGGAGAGCCAAGTCCGGCTGCTGGTCTCCATGCACTTCTGATCCGCTCTACAACCGCTTCATCCGTTCGCCGACCGAGGCTATGACAGCAACCAGACTCTAGCCCGCGCCCGCCGGTGGGACGGGACGCGGGCTTTCCGTCGGCCGCCGCCCTCCTAGCCGCGGAGGGACGGCGGCCTCTTCAGATGCCGATCAGGAAGTGGGCTTCTTCGCGTGCTCGACCGCCTCCCGAATGAAGGCGAGCCCCTTTGGCTGGCCCCAGCCGGTCGCGTTATCCCATCCGGCCGTCGCCATCAGCGACGTATCGGCGCCGAACCCGACATCGAACTGAAGAGAAATAGCGTTGTTGAGCGCGCCGACAAAGCCCTCGGGCTGCGTCGAGGAGAGCCCCAGCAAGTCCGCCGGGGTATCCGTGATCGTCTCCCCGCCCTGAACGACGACCGTGGCGGACGTGTTGTTCACGCTCGCACTGATCGGCTGGATGTCCTGGATCGCGTTTGTCGTCATCTTTGCGATGATCGGTGCCGCCTGGCCCAGCGATTGGCCGGCCGCCTCATCGGCCAAGGCCCAGATGGCGGAGAAGATCGGCGTGGCCAGGCTCGTGCCGCCGATCACCACGATTTGCGATCCGGTCACGATGATCGCCCCTGTCTGCGGATCGGCGAGCGCCGACACGTCGGGAGTCTGCCTGCCGACGCCGGGAAGCTGCTTCTGGAAGCCGGGCTTCTCCAGAACGACGCTCTCGCCGCCGCCACTGCCTTGTTGGAGAAAGGGCTCGGGCGGATCGAGCGGCTGACTGTGCAATCCGAAGAGAGCGACCACGGTGCCCCAGGCCGCGTCGACGAGGCCCTGATCGCTCGGAACATTGATGCTGGTGCCGCCGACGGCGGTCGCATAAGGCGAATCCGCCGGGATGGCGGCAGCACCGCGCGGCGTGCCGACGCCATTGTCGCCGGAATCACCAGTGGCGACATTGACCGCGATGCCTTCGGCCGCCGCCTTCTTGATCGTCTTATTGAAATTATTCGCGACCGCCGGACCGGTCGACACCTCCGGAAAGCCGTAGCTGTTGGAAATCACGTTGCCCAGCTTGTGCTGCGCCGCATAGCTGATGCCGAAGGCGAGCTCGTCGGCGTCCTGAGTGGGCATGGCCAGCAGCACGATCTTGGCGTCGGGCGCCATGGCATGAGCCCATTCCACGTCGAGCGACGTTTCTTGCGCCCAGGACGCGACGAGTTCCGGGTCCGCGGCCGCATAGTCCGGCACACCGTCCGGGAAGACGACCGCGAGGTTGGCGTCGGTGAGCGGAGACAACCCCATCAGTTGCGCGAACGCGTTGGCGTCATTGGCAATCGTCTGAGAGCCGTAGGCATCGACGATGACGATCGTCTGGCCTTTGCCGGTCCAGCCCTTGGCATGGACCGCATCGAGCCCGTAATGGGCCGCGACCTGCGCGGGGGTGTAAGCGCATTGGGGCGGGAACGGGTCGCTCAGGCTGGCGGATAGATAGTTCGGCCCTTGATAAGTGATGGTTTCCTGCTGTCCCGAGGCCACGAACACCTGCCCGCTCAGCGTCACCGAGGTCTTTCCCGGAAAGCAATCCGTGGTGAACGCGGCCAGCGGGTCGCTCGTATCCGCGAGGCTGATGCCGGGCTTCGGCGCCCCGGTCGCGAAATCCATCTGCCGCACGGCGAAGGGAGTCATGCCGACGGTGGAAAGGCCGGTCACGGCGTCGACCAGCTCCGGATTGGCCCCTTGATACTTCGGCTCCGCCAGATTGAAGAAGACGGTGCGGCCGGCCAGGACGCCGGCATGGATGCTGGTCCCGAATGCCGCCTGGATCCTGTCGGCGGTGCCGGACACCTTGATCGCGGCACCATCTTCCGAGACGCGCACGATCTTGAGACCTCGGCCCCGCAGCGATGTCTCCATCTTCGCTACATCCGCTTTGGTCGGGCCGAAGTTCGCGATCTGATCGGGGCTCATCCAGACGTGATAGGCGGGTGATTTCGGATCGTAGCGATCGGCGACCGCCGCATCGAACGCCGTGTCGTCGTGACCCTTGAGCCAAACCGTCGCGGTCATCGGCGTGGCGCCATCGACGGCGCCGAGGTCCTGTGCCCCGTTGGCGAGCGTCGCGGCCTCGGCCGGGAGCGCGGTACTCATGAGGAGAGCGGCTGCGAGCGAGCAAGCACTCACCGTCTCGTTCCGCGCCCGAACCGGCCGGAACCAAGCATTCATTCTCATCCTGACTCATCCCCTGGAAGAGTTGATCGAATATCTCGAAGCGCGCGTAGGTCTGATGGAATGTTCGCAGACAGCACCGACAACGGCGCCTCTTATCTGCCTGCCCTACGGACGGACTGGGGAAGAGCTCAGCAGAAGAATATTCTGATTTCGGCCAAAGGTGCTGCACCTGAGCGCAACACTGGAGTGCACCGTTACGATTATTCGCGCAAGTTAAAACATATTAAATTGCGAACAAGACAATCGTTAATTGCGCGCAAATTCGGCGCTGCCGTCGTGGGATGATATTTATCGCATGGGTGACAGAGAGGAACGGCGGCGGCAGCGCAGCATCGAAAGCCGCTCGCCGTTGCTGGCGAAGCCGTGTCGCAATGAACACGCAAATAGGCCGGGCACATGTCTGCACCCGGCCGCCGCGTCAAACGTCAGATCGTCCTGGCGTCAAAGGGGCCGTCCCCACCAGCCCCGAATAGATCGGCGTCGCGCCACCTATTTAACGACCGCCTTCTTGAAATACTCCGTCGCGACGAAGCTGGCGAAGTCAGGCTGGGCGCTGAGATTGCCGAGCGCGATCTGGGTGTCGAGGCCGAGCTTCAAGGCCGCCGGCGTGATCTCGACGCTGTCGGGATAGACATGCTCGGCGATCATGCGCTCGACCGCCGCCTCGACCACGGCCGGATCGAGCGTCGGGAACTCCTTCTTGGCGATGGCGACGGTGCCGGCCGTGTCGCTATGGATGTAGCGCATCGCCGCTTCGAGCCCGTTCGCGAGCTTCTGCGCCACCGCCGGATCGACATCCTTGCGCGCGACGATCGCCGAGAATTCATAGGGACCGTAGAGCTTGGGGAAGCCCAGCACGACCTTCATGCCCTTGGCGACGGCCTGGTCGAGCCCCGGCTCATACATGACCGCGACCTTGGCCTGGCCGGCCATGAACGGGCCGATCTCGGAGCCGAGCGGCACCTGCAGCATGGTCAGGTCCTTCTCGGCGTCGATGCCGTTCTCCTTCATCAGCTTGAGGAAGAGCGAGGTGCTGGTGGTCGGCATCTGGCCGGTGACCACCGTCTGGCCCTTGAGATCCTTGACGCTGGTAAAGGGAAAATCGGGTGCGGTCGCGATCCAGACCGCGGCACCGTTCACGACATTGGCGACGAGCTCGACCGGCGCACCCTTGGACGCCGCGATCGCCGCCCATTCCGGGCCGTGCAGCGAGAATTGCGCGCTGCCCGACAGCACCGCCGAAAGCGCCGCCGTCGGCGCCCCCGCCGTCTCCTTGGTGAGATCGAGCCCTTCCTTGGTGAAGAAGCCCTGGTCGAGCCCGACATAGAGCGGCAGGTAGAGCATCGATTGGAAGGCCTGCGAGATCGTCGCCTTCGCCGGCTCGGCCGCCTGCACCGGACCGGCCAGGACAAGGGCCGCCAAGCCCCCATTCAAGAATAGTGAGCGCAATCCAGCCATTGCCCGTTCCCCTTTAAACATGCAGCTCGGTTCGATGCTGATCCAGCTTCCAGGGCAGCATCCGCTTCTCGACGATATCGATGATGAAATAGAGCGCGAAGCCGATCGCCATCAGCGTGAACAGCCCGAGCCAGACGGTATTGAGGTCGTAGAAGCTCGACGCGGTGAAGACCAGATGGCCGAGCCCGCGCTGCGACGAGATGAACTCGCCGACGACCGCGCCCACAAGGCCGAAGCCGACATTGATGCGGAAGGTCGCGATGATGCCGGGGAGCGCCGAGGGAATGACCACCTTGTAGAAGATCTGGTTCTTGCTGGCGCCCAAGGTCAGCATCAGCGACAGCAGGTCGGGATCGGCCTCCTTGGCCGCCTGGTAGGCCGCGATCAGCGCCACGATCGCGGTCAACGAGATCGCCAGCGCCACCTTGGAGGTGAGGCCGGTGCCGAACCACAGGATGATGATCGGCGCGAAGGCGATCTTGGGCACGCTGTTGAAGGCGACGATCAGCGGCTCGACCGTGCGCGCGACGAAGCGCGAGTACCAGAGCGCCAGGCCCAGGAACGAGCCCAAGGCCGTGCCGATGACGAAGCCCAGGATCGATTCATAGACGGTGATCCAGATGTCGTAGAAGAGCGTGCCGCTGGCAAGCGTCACCCAGGCATCGTGCAGGATGCCGGCGGGCGAGCCGAACAGGAAGCCCGAGACGAGCCCGACCCGGACCCCGATCTCCCAGAGCGCCAGCAGCGCCACGATCAGCCCGACCTGGATCGCCGCCCGCCCGGCCGCCGTGTCGAATTTCGACATCATGCCGTCACCTGCCCGGTCTGGATATCGAGCTCGCCGCACAGGCTCTTGAAATATCCCGAGAATCTGGGATCGCTGCGGGCGCCGATCGGCGAATGCTCGCGGATGTCGATGTCGTAGACCCGCTTCACCGTGGTCGGCCGCTGATTGAGCACGACGACGCGGCGCGACAGCGCCACCGCCTCGTCGATATCGTGGGTCACCAGCACCACGGTCTTGTTGAACCGGGCGACGGCATCCATCAGCACGCCTTCGAGATAGAGCCGGGTCTGGTAGTCGAGCGCCGAGAACGGCTCGTCCAGCAGCAATATGTCGGGATCGACGATGAGCGTGCGGATCAGGGCCGCGCGCTGGCGCATGCCGCCCGACAGCGCGCGCGGATAGGCGTTCTCGAAGCCGGCGAGGCCGTAGCTGTCGAGATATTGCCGCGCCTTGTCGCGCGCCTCGCGCGGATCGGCGCCGCGCACCTCGAGCCCGAGCACGACATTGTCGAGCACGGTGCGCCAGGGCAGCAGCAGATCCTTCTGCATCATGTAGCCGACCCGCCCGCGCAGGCCGAGCACGCGCTCGCCCTCATAGGTGAGCGTGCCGTCGTCGGGCGAGACCAGCCCGGCGATGACGTTGAAGATCGTCGTCTTGCCGCAGCCGCTCGGCCCGATGATGCTGACGAAATCGCCGTCGAGAATATCGAAGGTCAGCCCGTCGAGCACGCGCACGGGGCCTGAGCGGGTCGGGAAGGATTTCCGGATATCCTGAAGGGCGAGCTTGGGCGATGCGGGTTTCATTTGACCGACGGGCAATGGCGACTGCCCGTCCTTCCGCAAGGGCCGTGCCACCGGGGAAGGCCGTGCCCTCGGCCCGGTTCAGCCGGGCCGCAGGCCGGAATTGCCCGAATTTTAGGCGACGAACAGGATTCGCCCATTTTCGCAGGATTCGGACGCCAAGGAACGCGCGCACAACGCCGGGCGTTTTTCTACCTGGATTGACGTCGCCGCTTCATCTATCCTCTTGAAGTTGAACAGCACGCATGTGGCGATCATCGGCGGGTTCGGGGGAGCTTCGATGTCGAATGTTGCTGGCAAGGCCTATGCCATGAACGTGATCACGCCGATGAAGCCATGGCGGACCTGGATCAACCGTTTTCTGTTCATGGTCGCGCGCAGCCTGCCGGAAACCCTGTCCGGGTTGCTCGGCTTGTCGCTCATCCATTTCGCCCGCTGGGTCATCATCAAGCGCGACCAATGGCCCGACCGTGGGCAGGGCCGGCAGGTGCTGGCCAACGACTACATGCTGTTCTGCAGCAATTTCAACGGTACCTGGGACCAGTATATCGACGCCTTTTCCGACGGGATTCCGAACGGGCTCAACAATTTCTGGTATTCGAGCACGAAATATCCGGAATCGATCCCGATCACGCCGTTCAAGGATTACATCCGCTTCAATCAGGTCACGACCAATTATTACTACAACGCGACGCCGGGCTCGGCGCAGCGCGACGTGAAGGCGGCGCTGCGCGTGTTTCGGCAGATCAAGGCGCTCGCCGCAATCCATCCCGGCTCGGATCCGGCCGCCTTCGCCGCCGCCTTCCGCGCCGGTCTCACGGCCGTTCAGAACGATCTGGGCTCACCCGGCTACGCGCCCGAGGCGAGCCTCGACGCCCAGAACGCCGCCCTCAATCGTGCTCCCTTCGTCGAGGCCGCCTGGAACAAGCCGAAGCCGGTGACGCCGCCGCCCGCCGAGCTGGTCTGGCGCCCGCCCAGCCCGTTCCGCAAGCACTGACCGGCGCGCCGGTCGCGACGAAACACTGACCGGCGCGCCGGTTGAAACGGAGACACTGACCGGCGCGCCGGTCATAACGAAAATCTCGCAAGGGGATCGCGATGCCGAGTTTCGACGGGGGCCATTATTTCCTGACCGTGCTGGCGCCGATCGAGGATCGGCTCGTCGAGCATGACGGGATGAAGAGTTCGGCCATCCATATGGTGAGGTCGGCGCTGGCGACGCTGCCCACGGCCCGGCAGACCGAAGCGACCGAATGGCTCCGGCTCGGCAGCCCGTTCGCGCGCGCGAAGCGGACGCATTTCGCCCGCTTCGTCGTCATCGACGATGTCGTCTATAACGGCCGGAACCCGATGAACGCGCTGCTGATGGCGCTGCGCAAGGTCAATCCGGTGCTGGCGCAGCCGCACGATCGGCTCTCCACGCCCTATCTGCTGTTCGCCGCCGATTTCGACGCCCGGAGCGCCGAGCCGGCCGAGGTCAGATCCTATCTGGCCGAGCTGTGGGGGACGATGCAGGCCGAGCTGACGCAGATCTTTCAATATTGCGTCGGCTTCGGCGCGGTGAAGGATGCCGGCGGCTTCGCGGACTACGTCATGGCGTGCGAGATCGACACCACCATGCCGTTCAACGATTACTGGATCGATCCGCCGCCCTTCGCCTCGCTCAAGACGACGCTGCTGACCGTGGTGGGCGGGGTCGTCCTGGTCGCCCTCGCCGCGATCATCCTGCTCCATTCGGACGTCGGCTGGCCCTGGCATGCGGCGATCCCGTTCGGGCTGGTGCTGTTCGCAGCCCTCCTATTCATTCCGTATCAGCTCGTGATCCGGAACGGCCGGGTGCCGTTCCCGACGGCCCCCGATTCGGACCTGCGCTCCGTCCTCAAGGCGCTTTATCTGCAGCAGAAATTCGTGCGCCTGGCGATCGCGGCGCAAGGCCTGGAGGATGCCGAGATCCACCGGCTGTTCGGCGCGTTCCTGGCCGAGCACCGGCCGGGCGATCTCGACGCGCCGACCCAAGAGCCCGGCATCATCCGCGCAGCCTGAGGATACAGCCGCCATGGCACGCAGCATCGATCTCGCCGATGTCCAGGGCAATATCCTGCGCCCATACGGCCGGCAGGGCTTTCCCAAGGCCCGCTTCATCTTCCTCCATATCGCCGAGGCCGCCGCCGGGCGCGCCTTCCTGTGGCGGCTCCTGCCGCACATCACCACGGCGACGCGCTGGCAATCGAAGGAAAGCTATCCCGGCCAGGTGATCCAGCGCCGGCCCGAGGTCGCGCACAATGTCGCCTTCACCTTCTACGGGCTGGTGGCGCTCGAACTGCCGACCACGAGCCTGTCCCAGATGCCGCCGGAATTCATCGACGGGATGGCCGCGCGAGCGAACATCCTGGGCGATCTCAGGGGCCGCAACAAGGAGGAGTGCTGGGATCCGATTTGGCAGGACTCCACGGGCGATCAGCGCGTCCATATGCTGATCTCGCTCACTTCTCAGATGAACCCCGACGGCACGCCGATCGAGGCGCTGGAGGTGGCGACGCGCCACATCATGGCGCTGGCCCAGGAGAGCCAAGGCAAGGTCACGGTGCTGCCGGGCAACGGGCCGGACCGGGCGCTCTACCAGGATTGCTCGGCCCTGCTGGTGCAGGGGCCGGACGGCAAAATGATGCCGACCCCCAAGGAGCATTTCGGCTTCACCGACGGCTTCGGCGATCCCGTCTTCGAAGGCCAATATCCCGAGAATGCCGAGATGGCGGAGGCGGTCGGCGGCGGCAAGATCCTGCCCGACCAGAGCTGGGCGCCGCTCGCCACCGGCGAGTTCCTGCTGGGCTATCCCGACGAGGCCCAGGAAGTCTCGGGCGGCACGCCGCCGCCGGAATTCATCCGCAACGGCACCTTCATGGCCTATCGCAAGCTTCAGGAGAATGTCACGGTCTTCCATGACTATCTCGACCGGACCGCGGCGCTCTATCAGCGCGTCATGGGCATCGACAAGCCGGAGGAGGCGCGCGCGACCCTGATGGCCAAGATCTCCGGCCGCTGGCCCGACGGCATCCCGGTGATGGCGGCGCCGACGCTCGAAGCCTGGCATGATTTTCAGAAGCGCGAGCAGGCCGCGCACGCGGCCGGGAACAAGGCGGCGATCGCCGCGATCGAGCGCTCCTACGTCGATTTCAAGTACCGCGACGATCCCCAGGGGCTGAAATGCCCGCTCTCGTCCCATCTTCGCCGCGCCAACACGCGCGACATGCTCGACCCGACCGGCGGTGCCACCGATCCCAATGATTGGAACGGCTCGGTGCTGAACAATCGCCGGCGCATCCTGCGCCGCGGCCTGCCTTACGGTGCCTCGGCACTCGGCCAGGAGAGCGGCAGCGAGCAGGGCATCATCTTCCTCGCCGTCTGCGCCAGCCTGTTCCGGCAGTTCGAGTTCGTGCAGCAGCAATGGATCCAGTACGGGCTCGATTTCAATGCCGGCAACGACACCTGCCCGCTGGTCGGCAATCATGACGACAGCTCGAAATTCGTCATCCCCGCCGATCCCGCCTCGGGCAAGCCGCCCTTCATCTGCGACCGGCCGCCGCAATTCGTCGAGACGCGCGGCGGCGATTATTTCTTCATTCCGAGCATGACGGCGCTGCGCATGATCGCAATGGGAACGGTCGATCCGACCTGACGAACGGATACCGCATATGAATTTGCTTTCCGTGCTGGCGACCCGGCTGCTCATCCTCGCCGACGGCGTCGCCGATCTCGGCCGGCTCGCCGGCATAACGCTCGGAAGCCTGTCCGGACCGGGCAGCTTCAAGGATCGGATCGTGAAGCGCCTCACGACATCGGCGGGGCAGCGTGTGACGTTCGGCGTCCTGCGCGCCTTCCTGCCCAATCTCGTCATCGGCCGCAAGCTCGCCACCGCCTACGACAATGGCGGCTCGGCGCTGGTCACGCGCTACAGCGACGTCCAGGAGGTGCTGAACCGCGCGGAGGATTTCGAGGTCGTCTACGGCCCGCGCATGATCGAGATCACCGGCGGGCAGAATTTCTTCCTCGGCATGCAGGATTCACCCACTTACACCCGCGACGTCTCCAATATGCGCCTCGCCGTCAGGCGCACCGACGTGCCGGCGATCATCGGCCCGTTCGTGGCTGAGGCGGCGTCGTCGCTGGTCGCCGCCGCTCCCGGCCGGATCGACGTGCCCCAGGATCTGACCCTCAAGGTGCCGGCCCGGCTGGTCGGCCGCTATTTCGGCATGCCCGGCCCGTCCGAGCAGGAGATGATCGACTGGACCACGCTCATGTTCTGGTACCTGTTCATCGATCTCAATGCCGATGCCGGGCTCGACGCCAAGGTCGAGGCGGCGGCACGCGCCTGCCGCGCCTATCTCGACCAGGCGATCCAGGTCCGCAAGGCGGCTTCGTCCGGCCCCGACGACGTGCTGCAGCGCTGCCTCGCCATGCAGGCGGCGGGCCTGCCCGGCATGGACGATCTCGGCATCCGCAACTATCTGATCGGGCTGATCATCGGCGCCGTGCCGACGATCTCCAAGGCGGCGATCCAGGCGCTCGACCAGCTGCTCGACCGGCCGGACGCGCTCGCCGGCGCGCAAGCGGCGGCCCGGGCCGACAATGACGAGCTGCTCGGCCGCTATATCTTCGAGGCGCTGCGCTTCAATCCGATCAACCCTGTGATCTATCGCCGCGCCGTGCGCGATACGGTGATCGCACGCCACACGCTGCGCGCGTGCAGGATCCCGCGATCGACCATGGTCTTCGCCGCCAATCTCTCGGCCATGTTCGACCGGCTGGAGCTGCCCGACCCCACCCGTTTCCGCATCGACCGGCCGTGGGAGGATTACATTCTGTGGGGCTACGGACTCCATACCTGCTTTGGCGCGCATATCAACCGGGCGTCGATCCCGGCTTTGCTGAAGCCGTTGCTGAAGCAGCCAAACCTGCGCCGGGCCGCTGGGCCTGCCGGACAGGTGGATATGGCGGGCACGCCCTTTCCGGCCCATCTTGTGCTGGAATTCGACCGGGCCTGATTGGGGAGGAAAGCACCATGGCCGCCATCAACCACGTCGTCGTGCTGATGCTGGAGAACCGTTCCTTCGATTGCATGCTGGGCCGGCTCTATCCCAAGAGCGACGGGTTCGACGGGCTGAGCGGCGAGGAGACCAACCCGCTCACGACCGCTCCGGACGGCCCGGTCGTGCGCGTCTGGAACGCGCCCGGCGCCGACCGCAAGACCATGACCATCCCGGACCCCGATCCGGGCGAGCTCTTCCCCGACATGAACGTCCAGATCTTCGGGGCCGGCGGCGACACCTCCAAGCCGGCGACGATGCAGGGCTTCGTCCTCGATTATCTGGCGCAGAAGACCCCCGGCGAGCAGGCCGACGCGGTCATGCATTACTTCACGCCCGAGCAGGTGCCGGTCATAAGCACGCTTGCCACGACCTTCACCTGCTCCGATCGCTGGCACGCCTCGGCGCCGTGCCAGACCTGGCCCAATCGCTGCTTCGTCCATTGCGCCACGGCCGGCGGCCATGTCAACAACGAGCCGGACAAGCTGCCCTTCAAGATGAAATCCATCTACGAGCAGCTCGATGAGGTCGAGAAGAGCTGGAAGATCTATTTCCACGATCTGCCGCAGGCGGCGGTGCTGGAGAATGTCTGGAGCTCGGGCTTCCTCAATTTCCGCCTGTTCGAGCAGGAGTTCGCCAAGGACGCGGCTTCCGGCAAGCTGCCGAACTACAGCTTCATCGAGCCGCGCTATTTCGCCGATGGGCCCCTCAATCTCATCCCCAACGACGAGCACCCTCCGCACAACGTCCATTACGGCGAGCAACTCATCGCCACCATCTACAATGCGCTGCGCAGCGGCCCGAGCTGGGCCGAGACCCTGTTCATCGTCACCTATGACGAGCATGGCGGCTGCTTCGACCATGTCCCGCCGCCCGCCGCGGCCTCGCCCGATCCGGGACCGGGGCCGGAAGGCTTCAGCTTCGACCGCTACGGCGTGCGCGTCCCCGCGCTCATCATCTCGCCCTATCTGAAAGCGCCCGGCCAAATCGCCCGGCCGCCGGCGGGTTCGGCCTATCCCTTCGACCACACCTCGATCCTGGCGACGCTACGCCAGATCTTCGGGCTCAAAGGGCCGTTGACCGGCCGCGACGCGGTGGCGCCCGATCTCCTCCATCTCCTCGATCTCGACGGCCCGATGCTGGACACCCCCGCCTCGATCGAAGCGCCCGACACAAAACCGGCACCGGGCGAGGGGGCCGCCCTCGCCGCCGCCCCGGCCAACGACATGCAGCACAGCCTGTGCAAGATGGCGGTGCGCCTGCCGGTGGCCGAGGCCGAGATCATGGCCCATGTCAGCGGCTTCCTGCGGCGGTTCCAAGGGAGCTGATGGACGGCGGGGACGTGACCAACCGGCCGCTGCCTTGACCGCCTACTGCCGAGGCCGATCGAGGAAGCTTTCGAACGCTTCCTCATGCGCCTTCATGCCCTTTTCCAGCATGGCGCGCATCAGATTGTCGCCGAGCCTGCCGGCGCCGACCAGCGCTTCCGGCGGAGCGCCGAGGATGCCGGCGACGAGGGTCGCGCGCACTTCGGGCGTGGCCCCATCGAACACGCCGCGGCATTTGGCGATCGACAATTGCGGCAGCATCGCCTGGTCGCCATTCTCCGTCGTCACCCGCTCGGCGGCGGTGAAGGCGATGAAATCGAGGATGCCCGGCGACAACCGGTCGAGCTTGGCCAGCATCTGTGCCGCGGCCTCGCGGTCGAGCTTGCCCGCGGGCGCCAGATAGGCCCGCGCCTGTTTCAGCCGGGCATAGAGCAGATCGCGCCTGCCGTCCGAGCGCAAGGCCCAGGCCGCCTCGCTCACCAGGGCAGCCTCGGGAAACTCGGTCTCCGCCCCGTCGGGCGTCGAGCAATAGACGATGCCGCCCTCGACATCGTCGACCCTGTAGGATCGGCCGTCCTTGGCATAGACGGTCGAACCGCGTCGAAATTCGGGAGCCATGGCGATCCTTCCGAGCCGGAAACCCACCCTGGCCACGCCCTCGTGACAGAGTCAATCGCGGCGGCTGAACCGGCCGACCAGCTCGACATGGCCGGACCAGAGGAATTGGTCGACCGGCTGCACCCAATCGAGCCGGTAGCCGCCCTGCGCCAGGATCGCGGCGTCGCGGGCGAAGGTCGCCGGATTGCACGAGACGCCGACGACGATCGGCACCCTCGATTGCGCCAGCAGCTCGGCCTGGGCGCGGGCGCCGGCGCGCGGCGGATCGAAGATCACCGCGTCATAGGCAGCGAGCTCGGGCGGCAGCAGCGGCCGCGCCTCGAGATCGCGCCGCTCGGTCGTGACCTGGGTGAGCTGATGGCGCCGGCCGGCGGCGGCGATGGCGGCCACGGCAGCGGCGTCGCCTTCGACCGCGTGCAGCACGCGGCCCTCGGCCAGTGCCATGGTGAAGGTGCCGGAGCCGGCGAACAGATCGGCGATGCGCCGAGCCCGGCCCACACCCTCGCGCACCGCGTCGGTGAGAGCCGCCTCGCCCTCCTCGGTCGCCTGCAGGAAGGCGCCGAACGGCAGCTCGACCGCGACCTCGCCGAAGCGGACGCGGAACGGCTCGGGCTGGGCCGCCAGCATGGGCGCCGATCCGGCGACGCGCCACCAGACCCGCGCCACCGGCGGCCGGGCGAAGCCGGACAGGCGCTCCAGCGCCGCCAACGCCGGCTCGCTCGGCAGCTCCAGCCCGACATCGATGCCGGACGCACCGAGCGTCAGCCGGATCGAGGCGGCCTCGCCCGGCTTCAGCACCGCACCTGAGAGATCGCGCAAGGCCGGCAGCAACGACACGAGCTCCGGCCGCAGCACCGGGCAGACCGCGAGATCGACGATGTGGTGGCTCGCCCGGCCGTGAAAGCCCAGCACCGTGCCGCCAGCGAGCCGGCGCGCTTCCAGGCCGGCGCGGCGGCGGCTCGCGGGCGGGCTGATCAGCGCCGCGCGCACCGGCGCCTCCAGCCCCTGACGGGCGAGCGCGCCCACCACCAGCTCGCGCTTGAAGGCGGCATAGGGTTCCGCCGCCAGATGCTGGAGCGAGCAGCCGCCGCACGGGCCGTAATGCGGGCAGGGCGGCGTGACCCGGTCGGGGCTGTCGCCATGCCGTTCGAGCAAGGTCACGGCCGCGCCGATCCGCACGCGCACCCGCTCCCCCGGCAGCGCGTCGGGCACCGCCAGGATGCGGCCGTCATGATGGGCGAGGCCGGCGCCGTCGGTGCCGAGCCGCTCGATTGTGAGCTCGGCGGTCTCGATCGGGCGCGAGATCGGGCGCGGGCGGCGTCGGTTCATCGGGCACGCTCGCCGGCGATGAGGAATTCGCGATTGCCGTCGCCGCCCTCGATCGGGCTCGGTACCAGGCCCAGCACGCGCCAGCCGGCGAGGCCGCCGAGCCAAGCCTCGATCCGCCGGCAGACCGCGTCATGGAGATCCGGATCGCGCACGATCCCGCCCTTGCCGACGCGGCCCGGCCCGACCTCGAATTGCGGCTTCACCAGCGCGACCAGCCGCGCACCCGGCGCGGCCAGCGCCAAAGATGCCGGCAGCACGGCTTCGAGCCCGATGAAGCTCGCATCGCAGGTGACGAGACCGACCGGCGCCGGCACCTCGGCGGCGGTCAGCAGCCGGGCATTCATCCGTTCCAGCACGGTCACGCGCGGATCGGCGCGCAAGCGCGGCACGAGCTGGTCATGGCCGACATCGACGGCATAGACATGAGCGGCCCCGCGCGCCAGCAGCACATCGGTGAAACCGCCGGTCGAGGCGCCGATATCGAGCGCGGTCGCGCCCGTCGGATCGATATCGAAACGATCGAGCGCGGCCGCGAGCTTCAGGCCGGCGCGCGAGGCCCAGGGGTGGTCGGTGCCGGTGACGGCGAGCGCCGCATCCTCGGCCACCATCCGGCCGGGCTTGCCGACCGGCGCGGCATCGAGCATGACCAGGCCGGCCGCGATCAGCGCCTGGGCGCGGCTGCGGCTGTCGGCGAGACCGCGCTCGACCAGCAATTGGTCCGCCCGCTTCTTCATGTTCATGCCGGCGCCACGCCCGCCGCGGCGATGATCGCCGCCGTGCGCCGGTGGAAGCGCAGGCTGAGCAGGATCGAGACGACGACGAGGCCGGCGACGAAGCCCCACCACAGGCCGGGCGGCCCCATCCCCAGCCCGAAGGCGAGGCCGACGCCGATCGGCAGGCCCAAGCCCCAATAGCCGATCGAGGCGGCGATGAGCGAGGCGCGCATATCCTTGAGCCCGCGCAGCGCGCAGGCGGCCACGACCTGGGCGCCGTCGAACACCTGGAACAGCGCCGCGATGGCGAGCAGCTGCGTGCCGACATCCAGCACCGCGTCGAACTCGGAATCGGCCGGATCGAGATAGAGCCGGAAGATCGAACGGCCGAACAGCAGGATCACGCCCGACATGAGCGACATGAAGACGATGCCGAGCGCGAGCGCGGTGAATCCGGTCCGGCGCGCGCGCACGATCTGGCCGGCGCCGATATGGAAGCCGATCCGCACCGTCGCCGCCTGGCCGATAGAGAGCGGCACCATGAAGGTGAAGGAGGCGATGCCGAGGCAGATCTGGTGGGCGGCGAGCGCCACCGGCCCGAACCGCCCCATCAGCAGCGAGGAGACGGAGAACAGCCCGACCTCGACCAGATAGATCGCCGAGACCGGCCAGCCGAGCCGGAGCAAACCTGCGAGGCCGCGCCCGATCTCCTTCAGTGCCATGCCGAAGAATCCCGCCGGCACCAGGCCGGCCCGCCAGATATAGAAGGTGAAGGCGAGCGCCATCAGGTTCCAGGTCGTCGCCGTGGCGTAGCCCGAGCCGGCGATGCCGAGCGCCGGCAGGCCCAGATGCCCGAAGATCAGCACCCAGTTCAGGAGGAAATTGATGCCGCAGGCGAGCATGACCACGACCATGATGATGTGCGGCCGCTCCAGCGCCGACAGATAGTTCCTGAGCGCCATCTGCCACAGCCCGGCCGGCACGCCCCAGACGAAGGCGAGCTCGTAGGCGAGCGTCATCGTGGCGATCTCGCGCGGCTCGCCCGCCGCCAGCAGCAGCCGGTCGACATGCACCAGCACCAGGATGATCGGCACGGCGGAGACCGCCATGGCGATGAGGCCGGCGGCCAGCGTCCGGCCGAAGCCCGAGCGGTCGCCGGCGCCGCGCGCCTGGGCCACGATCGGCTGGATCGAGGCCGCCAGCCCTTGCGCCACGATGATCATCATGAAGGCGACGTTGCTGCCGAGCCCGCCCGCCGCCAGCGCGCCGGCCGACAGCCTTCCCATCATGATGGTATCGGTCGCCGCCATCAGCATCTGCGTCAGGTAGGCGGCGCCGAGCGGCAGGCTCAGCCGCAGGATCTCGCGCAGCTCTCCGTGCCGGTCCGGTCGCCCGACCGACAGGGAGGGTGCGCCGTCCATGCTAGTCCCGCTTCATCGTCATGAGCGCCGCTCGACGACGAAATCGGCGGCCTTGCGCAGGAGATCGGCCTTGTCGCCGAACGGCTCCAGATGCCGGCCGGCCTGCTCGACCAGCGCGCGCGCCTGCTTGCGCGCGCCCTCGAGCCCGAGGATCGAGACGAAGGTGGCCTTGCCGGCCTCGGCGTCGCGCTGGACCGATTTGCCGGTCTCGGCCGCCGTGCCCTCGGCATCGAGCAGATCGTCGGCGATCTGGAAGGCCAAGCCCAGATCATGGGCATAGCCCACCAGCGCCTTGCGATTGTCGAGGCTGCTCTTGCCCAGGATGGCGCCGGCCTCGCAGGAAAAGGCGATGAGCGCGCCGGTCTTCAGCCGCTGCAGCCGGGTGATGGCGCCGATATCGAGCGTCGCATCATGCTCGGCCAGCAGGTCGATCATCTGCCCGCCGACCATGCCGGCCGGCCCCGCCGCCTTGGCGAGCGCGCTCACCAGCTCGGCCCTGACCACGGCATCGCCATGGGTGTCGGGATCGGCCAGCACCTCGAACGCCATGGTCAGGAGCCCGTCGCCGGCCAGGATCGCGGTCGCGTCGTCGAACGCCTTGTGGCAGGTCGGCCGGCCGCGGCGCAGATCGCTGTCGTCCATCGCCGGCAGATCGTCATGGATGAGCGAATAGGTGTGGACCATCTCGATCGCGACCGCCGCCTGCAGCGCGCTCCTCGACGAGACGCCGAAGAGATGGCTGCTCGCCAGCACGAGGAACGGCCGGAGCCGCTTGCCCGGTGCGAGCGCCGCATAGCGCATCGCCTCATAGACCCGCGCCTCGGGCCCGTCGGGCTGGGCCAGCAGCCGATCGATCACGGCATCGACGGCCTTCGCCGAATCGGCCATGGCGGCGGCGAGGTCGCCGGGATTGGTCCATAGCGAGCTAATCAAGATTTTGCGTCTCCGGTTTGATCGTGCCGTCGGCGGCGAGGGCGATCTTCTCGACCTTGGCCTTGGCCTCGCCCAGCTTCGTCTCGCAATGGCGCTTGAGCGCGGCCCCGCGCTCGTACGCGCTGATCGATTCGTCGAGCCGGAAGCGCCCGGCCTCGAGCTGGCGGACGATGCCCTCCAGCTCCTCGAGCGCCTGCTCGAAGCTCATCGACGGAATGTCGGGCAATACGGTTTCGGCCATGCTCTGGGATCTCTCGCCTCGGGGCGGCGGAGTGTATGCGCGGGGGCGGCGGGCTGCAACAGGCGGGGGCGCGGGGCGGATCTGATCTGACGAAGGCTTGGATCTCATCGAAAATGCGCAATTGGTCTTTTCCCTGGCTCCGCGCCGGTGGTCGGGAGGACAACGTGAGGTCGGCTGAATCAGTGCATTACCGACATATTGCGGCGGAGCTTCTCATCCGTTGATCCGACGATGCCGATTCCATCCCTGCGAGGTCTTTTATCTCTTCGATGTGGGCTGGATCTCCGAGACTACCCCACTTCACCATCCGGCGGATCTGCTCCAAAAATTCGGTAGCGTCTCAGTTTGGATTGTAACAGGCGAAAGCCGTTCCGCATTCGGGTTGATATCGCGCGCGCGCGCCCTATCCGGGAGGCCGGCGATAGCTCAGAGCCGCACCGGCCATCACGACGACAGCCACCAAAAGCACCCATTTATATGGGATTGATGCGCCGCATTCCGTCCAGTCAGGCCCGGGAGATCCATCGAACTGCATAATTCCACGGTTATCGTGAGTTATGGCGCGATGTGGGCATTCGTCATTTAGGTATATCTGGCCGTTCATAACATTCCACACAAAACCTGGTTGCGGTACATATTCGTGCATCGAGAGAAAGCCAGATAACGCAATCGCAGCCGAAAGTATAAATAGGGCTCGCGGGCCAATCAGATGCTTCACATTCATTTTCTGTATCCAGATAATTTGTTCTATGCCCTAAACCGAGCCCGTGATGGATCGAAGCTTATGGGCGGCTGAATGAGGTCCCATGCTCTAGCAACGTTTCTGCACACGGCCTCCATATTCCGCATAATTCTTTTGTAGTTGTCTGGGCAACAAACCCTTTCTCCGCGATAGGAGTGGAAAACAATGCAATGCTTTTCGGACACTTTGCCGTCACCTTCGGTCATGGCTCTTTCGATGTGCTGATGTGCCAGCATTGCACTATGCTGCATGCCGGCAATGGCTTTCGCTTTTGCTAAGGGCGTCTTCAGTTCTATGCTCTTTTCCGCGAAGCTCCCCGACGGCAGAGAAGTCACGATTGCCCCAATATCACGCGATGCGTTTGAAGACAATGAAGCATACGCGCTCGGAGATGATTCCGGGTACTTCATCTATGAAGTAGACACCCATAGGCCAAGTACAGGGATTGAGATTTTGGCGAAGGCCGCGTCATATGATGCGGCATTGAGACTCATAGACATCTATATGGTCGCCTCAAGCGGTCGCGCTCATCCGCAAGACGACTAGCCAGCACGAGATGGGCCAGCATCCACTTTGTCATCCTGGAACTGTTCCCTCGCCCCGCTTGAGCGCCTCGATCAACCCCACCTCGCTCGGCGGATCGGCATAGACCGAGCGGATCGACCGTCCCTGCCTGTCCAGCAGCCACGCCACCTCCAGATGATAGCCGCGATAGAGCCCGCTGCGCGCATAGTCGAGCGCGGGGTTGCCGGCTTTCAGAAGATCCAGATTCTCGCCGAGGTCGAAATCGCCGCCCTTGCCGACATAATCGGCATAGCCCTCGTTCAGCCATTCGGGATAGCGGAGCGCGAACAGGCGTCCGAAAGCCCTGGACTGCATGATGTGCGTGGCTTCGTGGGCGATGAAGTAGGACAGCGGGCGATGCTCCGCGTCGGCGATCGGCCCCGGATGGGGCGGCAGAATCCGGTTCTCGGCGATGTCGGCGGCCCGGATGTAGATGTTCGATGTGAGCCAGGGATAGGTGATGCCGCCCACCCCCGTTTGAAACAGCCCGTAGAGCCCGAGCCGCCATGTCGAATTGCACAGGAAGACCCGGAATTGCAGGTCGGGCGTGTAGAGTTCCGAGCGTTGCAGGCGTCGGGTCGTGTCGTCGATGATGCTGGTGATCGCCCCGTCGATCGGCCGGTCGGACCATACTTCGAACTGCCGATAGCTCGTGTGATAGGCGAACGCGGTCTCGGGGCAGGCCAGGGCGCCGACGCACAGCGCGCCGATCAGAAACAGGAGCCCGAAGCCGCGGCGCGCGACCCTCCACCGGCGTTTCCGTCGCGGATCAGCCAAGATATCTCCTTTTCACAAGGCTCTGTTTCTCACGCGTCCAGTCATGGATTTCCATGACCGCCGGCGTCGGCGTCTCATTGGAAATCAGCCATCTCGTACAGCGGCCGGATTTCGATCTCGCTCGGTCCCGGCATGGGATTGGGGCAGCGCTTCACCCAGGCGACCGCCTCGTCCATGTCCTTGACTTCCCACAGCCAGAAGCCGGCGACCAGCTCGCGGGTCTGGGCGAAGGGTCCCTCGATGACCGTCCGGCCGGTACCGTCGAACGCGATACGCTTGCCGTGCGAGGAGGGCTTGAGGCCGTCGGCGGCGCGCAGGATGCCGGCATTGACCAGTTCCCCATTATATCTGCCCATCGCTTCGAGCAACTCGGTCGTGGGGAGAATGCCCTTTTCGCTGTCTTCGGTCGCCTTCACGAGCACCATCACACGCATCGTCTGTCTCCTTGCTTTTTTGCCGGTCTCATCGGCCTGGGAAGGTCTGCTCACTTGATCGAAATGAGCCACCTCTGGGGCCTTTGCTCACCCAACCCGCAGCGCCCGCGCCATCGCATAGCTCCCCGCCCGCAAGCTCCCCGCGACCACACCCACCGACACCCCATATCGCCCCGACAACCACGCCTCGATCAGCCCGATCTGCCCCTGGGCAAGTTGCACCGCCACCAGCGCATCCGGCAACCGCTCCCCGTCGGCCGCAACCGGCCAAACCGCCGCCAGCCGCTCCTCGATCAACCCCGCAAGCTGCGCCGCCATCACCGCGCGGGTGCGGCCGGTCATCATCGGGCGGGCCATTCGGCGGCTCTGCCAGAAATGCGCCAGCAGCGCTTCCAGACGCGGATCGGGGTCGCCTGAAACGCAGGCATCGGCCAAGGGCACCAGCAGCCGGCGCAAACCGTGCGCCAGCAGATCGTCCTTGCCCTGGAAATGCTCATAGAAGGTCGAACGGCCGACATCGGCGCGCGCGGCGATGTCGGCGGCGCTGACCGCGTCATAGCCTTTGGCCAGGACCAGCGCATTGAATGCGTCGCCGAGCGCGCGGCGCGTCCGTTGCACCCGGCGGTCGGGAGTCGGCATTTCCGCTGGCGGCTCGGCGATATCGGACATTTCAGCCTCTTCGTCTCGTTGCGGACGAGCCTAGCGCCAAATCCGCCCCGTCTCCATGCCCGTTCGCGTACTGAGGCCGGGCTCGACCACACGGAGGCAAGATGAGCTTGGACAGATCGAGGGACCGGACGGATATCGCCGCCGGCGCCGTGCTCGCGGGGGCGGCGCTGCTGTCGCTCGCCGCCATTCTGCATCACCCGACCCTGCAAGGCCCGCACGAGGCGCAGGCGGCGGCCGAGGCGATCCGCTCGCTTGGGCCTCTGGACCGGCTGATCCATGGCACGCTGATGCTCGTCGCCTTCATCCAGACGGTCGCCTTCGCCCGCGTTTCCGCTCGCCTGGGCTTCCGCAGCGCCGCGATCCTCGCCGGCTTCTCGGCCTATGCCGCCGGCTCGATCGTGCTGGTCATCCCGGCGACGCTCGACGGGTTCGTGACGCCGGATCTGGCCGATCGCTGCCTCGCCGCCGCCGATTGCGGCGCCTCCCACGCCGCCGTGACCGAGCTGGTCGGGGTCGCCATCCAGGATTTCACCAAGGTGGCGCTGTCCGCCCTGTCGCTGGCGACCCTGTGCTGGTCGATCGGCATCGTCGGACGGCCGGGCCCGATGCCGCGCGCGGTCGGGCTGGTCGGGCTGGTCTGCGCCTTGGCGCCGCTCGCGGCACTGTGGCTGTCGGACCTGCATTTGCGGCCGGACAATCTCGCCATCATCCTCTCGGCGCAGCTCGTCTGGAATATCGCGGTCGCAGCGCTGATGCTCACCGGAGCCGGGAGTTTTCCACAGGGCGCGCGAGGCCCTTGACCAAGCCGACCGCGATTGTTCATGATTTGTTCGATGAACATGGCACAGCAGATCGCCGCCTCGGCGGCCACGGCCCAAGCCGACCCCGCCGGGGCTCGGGCGGAAAGCTGTGCCCGCCCCGCGCCAGCCGATCCGTCGATGGCGACGCTCGACGAGCTGAGCGAGATCGGCATGACCATCGCCCGGGCGCTGAAGGAAGAGGCCCTGGCGCGCGCCGCCATGGCGCAGGCCGCTGCCGCCCGAACCGCCGCCGCCTTGGCCGCGGGCGAGCCGCTTCCGTCGCAACCGGCGGCCGGCGATACCGATCTCTCCCTCTCCTTCAGCCGCGTCTCGCGCGCCATCCGCCTGACCCTGGCGCTCAAGGCCAAGCTCGCTTCCGATCGGCTGGATCTCATTGGAAAGCAGCGCGGCCACGCGATCGGTGCGGCCCGGCGAAACCGGCGCAAGCGGCAGGTCACCGAGGCGATCGAAAAGCTGATCGAGGCCGAGGCGCTGGAGGCTGGTCGCGAATGCGATCGCGAGAGCCTGCACGCCGATCTCAGCGAACGGCTCGACGATGCGGAAATGGAAGACAAGCTCGGCCAAGGCCGTGTCGGCGATATCCTCAACCGCATCTGCCGCGATCTCGGCGTGACACCGCGCTGGGAGCTTTGGCGCGGCACCTCCTGGTATCTCGAGGAAGGCTGGAGCCCGCCGCGGGCCGACGTGCCGGAGGACGAGGACGAGGATGAGGAAGATCCGGACGAGGACGATGAGTCCGAGATCCGGGCGGAGAAGCTGCGCCGTGACCTGGCCAGCATCCGCGACTTCTTCGGCCTGCCGCCGCTGAAGCCGGACGAGATCGACGATTCCTGAGCGCGCCGCCAAGCCTGTGCCGGACAGGCCGAAGACCTGAAACCATATCCCTCGAGGGGCGGATCAGCCCTTCGAGCCCATCGGCTTGACCGCTTCCTCGATCCAGGCGGCGAGCCCGGCGATCGCCTGCTTGTCGCCATAGAGCCGGTCCCGCCCGGTCGTGATCCGCCCGGCGAGATCGCGCCGCGCCGCTTCGTCGGTGCCGAGCCGCACCGCGAGCTCGACGTAGCCGGTTTCGTCCTGGGCGATCAGCTCGGGCAGGCCGAGCATGGTCAGAATCCCGGCGCTGTGCCGGCCCCGCATGAGCGCGCCCGCCTGGGTCACCACCGGCAGGCCGGCGCCGAGCGCCTCCAGCGTGGTGTTGCCGCCGGTCCAGCCGATGCTGTCGAGGAAGATGTCGGCGAGGCGGGTGAAGCCCGCGAACTCGGCAGCCGAGAGGCGCGGCAGGAAGGTGCAGTGTTTCGCGGCGTCGAGCCCTTCGGCGGCGAAGGCTTGGGCCAGCCGGTCGCGGAACAGCTCGGTCATCGCCGGGCCGCGCTGGAAGGAGATGAAGGCGAAATGCGCGTTCGGCACGCGCTTGGCGATCTCGGCAAAGAGGCGGTCTTGCGCCGGCAGATATTTGAACAGCGACTGGCAGCACCAATAGAGCACCGCATCCTCGGGAATGCCGTGCGCGGCGCGAGTCACCTCGGCCGGCGCCAGCGGCGGCGGCTCGTAGCAGCTGGCGAGATTGGGCAGGCGGACGAGCTTTTCGGTATAGGCCGCCTCGCCGTCCGCCGGCTCCATGAGGTCGCTGGTCAGGAAGGCGTCGATGGTGGCGAGGCCGGTCGTCTCGGGATGCGCCCAGCTCGCCGCCTGAACCGGCGCGAGGCGCAGGGCGGCGAGCCGGATGGTCAGCGCATCCATGCCGATATCGGGAAAGATCAGCACATTGAGCTTGTCAGCCCGCACCGTCTCGGCCCAGGCGTCGAGGGGCCGCCGGCCGCCGGTGAAACGGTGGCAGAGCCCGGCCGCGCGCTCGGTCTCGGCATCGGCGACGGCGCCGACATGATAGCCGTAAAGCTCGAACCGCTCGCGATCGAGGCCGGCGAGCCAGCCCTTGATCACGATGCGCCAGACCGCGTGATCCCAGAAGGACGAGGACAGGATGCCGACGCGGATCTTGGCGCCGGACGGCTCGATCGCGGGCGCCTCGGTCCAGTCGGGCCGGGCGGCTGCCACGACGGCGCCGACGAAGCGGCCGTACAGCGCCTGGAGCTCGCGGTCGTTGCGGCCCTGATATGCCAGGAAGAAGGGCGGGACGTCGCCGGTGGCTTCCGGCGCCGGCCGCTTGCCCTCGGCGATCTGCGCCTCGGCGGCGGCGAGCAGCGCGGTGAGATCGGCCGCGTAGGCGGCGCGGCTGCGCTCGATCTCCGCCGCGTCGGGATAGATCACGCGCAGGCGGGTCACGGCCAGATTGGCGCGGGTGCCGAGATTGTCGGGATCGAGCCTGAGGGCGGTCTCGTAGCTTTCGACCGCCTCGTCGCGCCGGTCGAGCGAGGCGAGGATGGTGCCGAGATTGTTGTGGAGGACGGCATCCTCCGGACGGAGGTCGAGGGCGGCGCGATAGCTCGCCGCCGCCTCGTCCATGCGGCCGAGATTGATCAGGGCGTCGCCCTGGCCGCGATGCGGATCGACGCGGTCGGGCCGGAGCCGGATCGCCGCCTTGAACTGGTCCAGCGCCAGATCGGGCCGGCCGAGCCGCCCGAGCGCCGTGCCGAAATTCAGCCGCGCCTCGTAGAAATCGGGCTGGAGGCGCAGCGCGTTCTGCCAGGCCTGGGCGGCGTCGGGCAGGCGGCCGAGGCGGAACAGCGTCATGCCGAGATTATTGTGGATCTCCGGCGCATTGGGGTTGAGCCGGATCGCCTCGCGGAAGCAGGGCACCGCCGTTTCCAGCCGGCCGAGGCCGAGCAGCGCGCAGCCGAGGCCGTAATGCGCCCTGCCGTTCTTGGGATCGCGGCCGAGCAGGTGGCGATAGCGCTCCGCCGCCTCTTCCAGCCGTCCCTGCGCCCCCAGCGCGAAGGCGAGATTGCCGTGGGCCTCGCTGCTCTTGGGGTCGAGCTCGATCGCCTGGCGGAAATTCTCGATCGCCTCGTCGAGCCGGCCGAGATTGCCGAGCGCGCTGCCGCGATCGACGCGAAAGCCGGCCTGCTGGGGCACGAGAGCGATGGCGCGGTCGAAGCAGTCGAGCGCCGCCTCGGCCCGGCCGGTGCGCACCAGCACCATGCCCAGCAGATGATGGCCCTCGGCGTGATCGGGCTCGGCCTCGACCACGCGGCGATAGCCCGTCTCGGCCCGGTCGAGCCGGCCGGCGCGATGCTGGGCCACCGCCTCCTGAAAGGCCAATTTGGTCGATCCGGTCATGTCTGCGTCCCTCTTACCGCCCCGCATCGGGGGCGCGCCGTCTCTAGCCCGGCGCAAGGGCGCTGTCCAGGCCGGCGGACGGCACATGGCGCCCGGCGTCCGGAACAGGGCCGCCGCCCTTCCATCGCCGGGCCGATCGAACGATATAATCCGCCGACCCATATTGGAGAGCGCCATGTATATGCCGGTCCAGTTCAAGGAAGATCGCGTGCCGCTGCTGCACGAGACGATCCGGCGCATCGCCTTCGGCACGCTGGTGACGCACGGGCCGGACGGGCTGATCGCGAGCCACGTGCCGATGCTGATCGATGCCGAGTCCGGCCCCTACGGCACGCTGTCGGGCCATCTGGCCAGGCCCAATCCGCAAGGGCGGCAGGCGGTGGAGGGCGAGGCGCTGGCGATCTTTCTCGGGCCCGACGCCTATATCTCGCCCTCGCTCTATGCGACCAAGAGGGCGAGCGGCAAGGTCGTGCCGACCTGGAACTATGCCGCGATCCACGCCTATGGCCCGTTGAGCTTCTATACCGACCCGGACCGGCTGCTGGCGCTGGTGACGCGCCTCACCGAGGTGCACGAGGCCGGCCGTGCGGCACCCTGGGCGGTGAGCGACGCGCCCGCCGACTTCGTGCGCGCCCAGCTCAACGGCATCGTCGGCTTCGAGCTGCCGATCACGCGGCTCGAAGGCAAATGGAAGATGAGCCAGAATCGCTCGGCCGAGGACCGCGCCGGCGTCGCCGCCGGGCTGGAGGATCGCGAGGTCGCCGAGATCGTGGCGAGCCGCTCCTCCCCCTAAGCCGACATCAGGACCGAGATGTGCGCGGCTGTGCTGGTGGCGAGCGCGCGCAGATCATAGCCGCCTTCGAGCGCCGAGACGACGCGGCCGCCGCAGGCGCGCTCGGCATATTCGGCGAGGAGGCCGGTGACCCAGATATAGTCGCTCTCATCGAGGCGCAGGCCGCCGAGCGGGTCGTCCTTATGCGCGTCGAAGCCGGCCGAGATCATCAGCAGGTCGGGCGCGAACTTCTCCAGCTCGGGCATGATCCAATGGGTGAAGGCGAGGCGGAACTCGTTGCTGCCGGCACCGCCCCGAAGCGGCGCGTTGACGATGTTGCCGAGCCCCCGCTCCTCGGCGGCACCCGTGCCGGGATAGAGCGGCGATTGGTGCGTCGAGGCGTAGAACAGGCCCTCGTCCCGCTCGGCCACGGCCTGGGTGCCGTTGCCGTGATGCACGTCGAAATCGATGATGGCGACGCGTTCGGCGCCATGCACCGCCCGCGCCCGCTGCGCGCCGACGACGATGTTGTTGAACAGGCAGAAGCCCATGGCCTGGCCCGGCTCGGCATGATGGCCGGGGGGCCTCACCGCGCAGAAGGCGTTCTTGGCCTCGCCCGCCATCACCGCGTCGACGGCCGCGACCACGCCGCCCGCGGCACGCAGCGCGGCGATGCCGGAACCGGGCGACAGGATGGTGTCGCCGTCGATCGGATGATAGCCGCGTTCGGGCACGGCGCTCAGCACGGCATCGACATGGCGGCGCGGATGGACGCGGGCGATGTCGTCGAGCTCGGCGAGCGGCGCCTCGCGCCGGATCAAGGCGGCGAATTGCGACGCGCGCAGAGCTTCCAGCACGGCGGTCAGCCGGGCCGGGCATTCGGGGTGAAAGGCGCCTGGATCGTGATCGAGACAGGCGGCGTGGCTAAACAGCAGGGTCGACAATCGGGTTCTCCCGTCCGGTGCCATCCTACCAGATCTTAACCGTTTTCGGCCAGGACATGACCCGCGAGATAAAGCGAGCCGCATACCAAGATACGCGCCGGGCCAGTGGCGCCATCCGCTATCGCCGCCACGGCCGCGTCGACCGAGGCGGCCGGCGCCGACGGAATACCGAGCGCCCGGCCGGCCTCGGCGACGGTCTCGGCACTGTTCGTATTCGCCTCGCCCGGGATCGCCACACCCTGCAGCCCGGCCAGGAGCGGCGCCAGCGGTTCCAATATGTCGGCAGGCGATCGGGTGTTGAGCGTGCCGAACACGGCATAGAGCGGCCGGTCGCGCCAGCCCTTGGCATGCTCGGCCAACGCCTCGCCCCCGGCGCGGTTATGGCCGCCATCGAGCCAGAGCTCCCAGCCGGGCGGCAGTGCCTCCACCAGCGGCCCGCGGGTCAGGTGCTGAAGCCGGGCCGGCCATTCGACCGACGCCAGCCCGGCCGCGACCTGTTCGCGGGTGAGCGCAAAGCCGTCGAGCCGCTCGAGCACGGCGAGCGCGACGCCGGCATTGTCGATCTGATGCCGCCCGGGCAGGCGCGACAGCGGCAGGTCCCAGCGCCAGCTCTCGCCCTCGAACCGCCAGCCGTTTCCCGTGGGCTCGGCGCGCCATTCCCGGCCGAAGCGATAGAGCGGCGCCGCCAGCTCTGCCGCCTGCGCCTCGATCACCGCCTCCGCCTCAGGCAGCTGCGGGCCGATCACGCCGGGCCGGCCGGCCTTGAGGATGCCGGCCTTCTCGCCGGCGATCTTGGCGATGGTGTCGCCCAGGTAATGCATATGGTCCATCGAGACCGGGGTGATCGCCGCCGCCGCCGGCGCCGCGATCAGGTTGGTCGTGTCGTAGCGCCCGCCGAGCCCGGTCTCCAGCAGCACGATATCGGCGGGCGCCCGCGCGAAGGCGAGGTAGGCCGCGGCACTGGTGATCTCGAAGAAGGTGATGGGCTCGCCGGCATTCACCCGTTCGACCTCCTCCAGGAGCGCGACCAGCGCCGGCTCCTCGATCAGATGTCCGGCGAGCCGGATGCGCTCGTTGAAATGGACGAGATGCGGCGAGGTGAAGGCATGGACGCGATAGTTCGCCGCCTCCAGGCAGGCGCGCAAGGTGGCGATGGTCGAGCCCTTGCCGTTGGTGCCGGCGACATGCACGACCGGCGGCAAGCGCTCATGCGGATCGCCGAGCTGCCGCAGCAGGCGCAGTATCCGGCCGAGCGAGAGATCGATCGCCTTGGGATGGAGCCGCGTCAGCCGATCGAGAATAGCGTCCGAACGACTCATGACTCAGGCGGCGAGCGGCTTGCGCAGCAAGCCGATGATCCGGCCGAGCGTGGCGCGCAGATCGTGGCGGCGCACGATCATGTCGATCATGCCGTGCTCCAGCAGATACTCCGCCTTCTGGAAGCCTTCCGGCAGCTTCTCGCGGATCGTCTGCTCGATCACGCGCGCGCCGGTGAGGCCGATGACGGCGCCCGGCTCCGAGATCATGATGTCGCCCAGCATGGCGAACGATGCGGAGACGCCGCCGGTCGTGGGATCGGTGAAGAGGACGATGTAGGGCAGGCCCGCCTCCTTCACCTCCTCGACCGCGATGGTCGTGCGCGGCATCTGCATCAGGCTGAGCACGCCCTCCTGCATGCGGGCACCACCCGAGGCCGGAACGACGATGAAGGCAGCCGACTGCATGACCGCGAGCCGGGCCGCGACCAGCATCGCCTCGCCCACGGCCATGCCCATCGAGCCGCCCATGAAGCCGAACTCGAAGGCAGCGACGACGGCGTCCTGGCCGCCGATCTTGCCATGCGCCACCTGAATCGCGTCGCTGCCGGCGCCGTGCTTGCCCTGGGCCTCCTTGAGCCGGTCGGTGTAGCGCTTGCTGTCGCGGAAGCGCAGCGGGTCGAGCACGGGCTTGGGCAGCTCGATCCTGGTGAACTCGCCCTCGTCGAACAGCACCGTCAGCCGCTGCTTGGCGTCGATCCGCATGTGATGGCCGCAGGCGTGGCAGACATGGAGGTTCCGCTCCAGCTCGCGCTGGAACAGCATCTGGCCGCAGGCCGGGCATTTGGTCCAGAGATTGTCCGGGACCTCGCGCTTGGAGACGACGGCGCGGATACGCGGCAGGACGACATTGGTGAGCCAGCTCATCGGCGGATCCTTCTTATTTCTTCAGGCCGTGCGGGCGCCGCGGACGCCGGCGGCGAGCGCGCGAACCTGGGCATGGATCGCCTCGGCGAGGCCGGGCTTGGCGGCGCCGGTCTCGTCGAGATGCTTGGCGACGGTTTCGACCAGCGCCGAGCCGACCACGGCGGCATCGGCGAAGCGGGCGATCGCCGCCGCCTGCTCCGGCGTGCGAATGCCGAAGCCGACGGCGATCGGCAGGTCGGTCTGATGCCTGAACCGATCAACCAGTATCTTTACGTCAGCGGCGTCGGCCGAGCGGGTGCCGGTAACGCCGGCGATGGCGACGTGATAGATGAAGCCGCCCGAATCACCGAGCACGACACGCAGGCGCGCCTCGTCGGTCGTAGGCGCGGTCAGGCGGATGATATCGAGCCCGGCCGCCTTGGCGTGGGGCGTGAGCTCGCCGGCCTCCTCGGGCGGAATATCGACGATGATCAGCCCGTCGGCGCCAGCGAGCACGGCATCCTTGCAGAATTGCGCGGGACCGTATTTCCAGATCGGGTTGAAATAGCCCATCAGCACGATCGGCGTCTCGGCGTCCGCGGCGCGGAAGCGGGCGACCGCGGCCAGGACCTGGCGCAGCTTGGTGCCGGCCTTGAGCGCGCGCAGCCCGGCCGCCTGGATCGCCGGGCCGTCGGCCATGGGATCGGAGAAGGGCATGCCGATTTCGATCAGGTCCGCTCCCGCCCCGGGCAGTCCGGCCAGGATCCTCTCGAACGTCTCCATGTCCGGATCGCCGGCGGTGACGAAGGTGACGAAGCCGGCGCGGCCGGCGGATTTGAGCGCCGCGAACCGGCGCGCGATACGGCCGCTCACAGCTCGACCCCGAAATGCTTGGCCACCGAGAAGATGTCCTTGTCGCCCCGACCGGAGAGGTTGATCACCACCAGATTATCCTTTGGCAGGGTCGGCGCCAGCTTGGTGACATAGGCGACCGCATGCGAGGATTCGAGCGCCGGGATGATGCCTTCGAGCTTGGTGCAGAGCTGGAAGGCGTCGAGCGCCTCCTGGTCGGTGATCGAGACGTAATCGACCCGGCCGACATCATGCAGCCACGCATGCTCGGGCCCGATGCCGGGATAGTCGAGCCCGGCCGAGATCGAATGGGCGTCGAGGATCTGGCCGTCATCGTCCTGCAGCCAATAGGTTCGGTTGCCGTGCAGCACGCCCGGCTCGCCGCCATTGAGCGAGGCGGCATGCTTGCCGGTCTCGATGCCATAGCCGGCGGCCTCGACGCCGTACATCTTGACCGAAGGATCGTCGAGGAAGGGATAAAACAGCCCCATGGCGTTGGAGCCGCCGCCGATGCAGGCGACCAGCGTATCGGGCAGCCGGCCCTCGGCCTTGTGCATCTGCGCGCGGAGCTCGTTGCCGATCACGCTCTGGAAATCGCGGATCATGGCCGGGTAGGGATGCGGGCCAGCGACGGTACCGAGGATGTAGAAGGTGTCGTCGACATTGGCGACCCAGTCGCGCAGCGCCTCGTTGACCGAATCCTTGAGCGTGCCGGTGCCGGACGTGACGCTGCGCACCTCCGCGCCCAAAAGCCGCATGCGGAAGACGTTGGGCGCCTGCCGCTCGATATCGGTCTGGCCCATATAGATCACGCATTTGAGGCCGAAGAGCGCGCACACGGTCGCGGTCGCCACACCGTGCTGGCCGGCGCCCGTCTCGGCGATGATGCGGGTCTTGCCCATGCGCCGGGCGAGCAGCACCTGGCCCAGGCAATGGTTGATCTTGTGCGCGCCGGTGTGATTGAGCTCTTCACGCTTGAAATAGATCTTGGCGCCGCCCAAAGCCTCGGTCATGCGCTTGGCATACCAGAGCGGGCTCGGCCGGCCGACGTAATGCTCGAGATAATAATCGAGCTCCTGCTGGAAGCCGGGATCGGCCTTGGTCGCGGCGTAGGCCCGTTCCAGCTCAAGCACCAGCGGCATCAGCGTCTCGGCGACATAGCGGCCGCCATAGGCGCCGAAATGGCCGTTCTCGTCCGGGCCGGCGCGGAAAGTGTTCTGGATCGGGTTCGACATGGGCGATCAGCCTGCTTCTGCGGAGGCGGGACCCTATAACCGGCGGAGCGCCGCTTCAAGCGCGTTGGACGGAGCCCTGCCCGCCGCTCGGGAACCGCAGGTCGAGGCTGTCGGCGTGCCGCAGCCCGTGCCCGGTCCCGGACATATCGCACCGGCGCCGTCAACCCTTCACAGCCCCCGGCGAACCAGGGCGAAAGTGCTATAGCGGAGCGCGGATCGAATCTGAAAAAGTCCCCCTCGAAGGTTCCATGGTGTCGAAGCCATGCACCTGGAACACCATGTTGGGAGGAATGAATGTCAGAGGCGATTTCGATTCATCCGTCCGTAGATCACGGCGTGAAAGCGGGGTCCAAAGATTTCGCCGGCGGAACGCTCGTCTGCAAATGCGCCCAGAACCCGGTCAAGGTCGCGATCAAAGGGCAGATTGCGCACAATCATGCCTGCGGCTGCAGCAAATGCTGGAAGCCCGCCGGCGCCACCTTCGCGGTCATCGCCGTAACCTCGCGGGACAATGTCTCGGTAATCGCGAACGGCGACAAGCTCAAGATCGTGGATCCGTCGGCAACCATCCAGCGCCATGCCTGCAAGGATTGCGGCGTTCACATGTATGGCCGGATCGAGAACAAGAACCATGCCTTTTATGGGCTCGATTTCGTCCATTCCGAGCTCTCGCACGAGACCGGCTGGGCTGCCCCGGAATTCGCCGCCTTCGTCTCCTCCATCATCGAGACCGGCACGCATCCGAGCAAGATGGACGGTATCCGCGCCCGGCTGAGAGAGCTTCATCTGGAGCCCTATGATTGCCTGTCGCCGCCGCTGATGGACGCGTTGGCGGCTCACGTCGCCAGGCAGGCGGGCATCCTCAAGGACTGATCGGCCCCGTACGACCCGGATCAGGCTTCCTGGTCCGGGTTGGCGGCCGCCATCTCCTGCATTTCGGCGGCACAGGCCCGTGCCTCGTGAATGAAGGCCATGACCGCCGGTGCATGCTCGCCGCGGCGATGGGCGAAGGCGAGCTCGGACAAGGTCTCGACATCCGCCAGCGGCCGGTAGGCCACGCCGTCGATGTGGAGATGGCTGAGCGAACGCGGAACCAGCGCCACGCCGAGCCCGGCGGCGGCGAGATTGACGATCGTCGCCACCTGCGGAACGATCTGGGCCATGCGCGGCTCGAAGCCGGCCTGCTCGCAGATCTCGTTGACCGGGCTGAACATCGACGAGCCGCCGGACGGCGAATAGATGATGAACGGCTCGGTGGCGAGGGCCGCGATCGGGATCGCCTGATGCGCCGCCAGCTCGTGCGCCTGGTTGAGCACGACGATATAGGGCTCCTTCATCATCGAGATGAGGTTGATGTTCGCCGGCCGGTGGCCGTAATCGGTCCGGATGAAGCCGACATCGAGCCAGCCGTCGGTGAGGCCGGTATATTGGTCGGGCGAGCTCAGCTCGGTCAGCACGAGATCGACCGAGGGGTGGGCTTGGCGGAAGCGCCGGATCGTGCCCGACATGACGCCGCTGAACGGTACCGAGCCGGTATACCCCACCTCGATGCGCCCGAGCTCGCCGCGGCCGGCCTGGCGCCCGACCAGCTCCGTATGCTCGGCCTGCCGAAGCGTGAGCTGCGCCTCGGCCAGGAACAGGGCGCCCGCCGCGGTCAATGAGACGCTGCGCTTGGTCCGGTCGAGAAGCCGGGCGCCCAACTGACGCTCCAGCGCCAGGATCTGCATGCTCAGCGCCGGCTGGGCGATATGCAGCCGTTCCGCGGCGCGGGAGAAATGCAGATCCTCCGCGACGGCGACGAAATATCTGAGCTGGCGCAATTCGATCATTCAGGAGCTCCACGTCAACATCTGCGTACGCCGGTAATTTTTGCGGGCGGTCGGGCGCTGAGGCAACCCCCAGCCATGAAACCCATCAATTAATACAAGTTGAGCCCGCTTTGCGCCCGGCGATCTTCGCCGCGCTGATATGACGAGACCGGCCGCCGGACCGCCATGTTCATGCCAAGCGTCATAGTTGTTCCTTATCAATATCACCGAAACGCTTATTGGAAAGAAGCGGCCTGTCTGCCGATGTCTTCGTTACCGAACAACAAACGGAGATCATCATGACCACCTTCGCCAATGCCGCCCGCGTCTTCTTCGTCCTGGCCACCGTGCTGGGCACCACCGTCGCCTGCTCGACCTACGTTCCCGCGAACCAGCAGATCGCTGCCGAGATC